>Ga0310695_10003971_pt1 | contig 27999 bp, 10 predicted proteins | sample RumenRJG_04DNA_FD_203882 | JGI IMG/M metagenome (GOLD analysis project Ga0310695, IMG submission 203882) | Bovine rumen microbial communities from Lethbridge, Alberta, Canada - RJG_04 (v2) (version 2) | ecosystem: Host-associated > Mammals > Digestive system > Stomach > Rumen | place: Canada... | reverse complement strand
CAACCATGCTCTCGCCGAGGATCTTCCCCGCATATATGTCAGCGATGACGGTCTCCACCTCATTTGGCGCACCATAGCAGTTTTTGATGCTTTCCAACACAAGCGGCTTATTCGTTGTCCCGAAGAGCGTCTGAATTGTCGCCCTTTTCGCTTTTCCGCCGGAAACATGGTCTAAAAGCAACCCTTCAAGAGGGTTAAGCGGATACTCTTCAAGGTATAGGAAGTCAGCGTCGATTACAGAGCTTTGTTCAAGTGCGCGGCGCATCAAGCTAACAGCGTCAATGGCACCTCTGTCAGCCAAAATCTTCATATAGCTGCAATATGCCTTGAGGATGGCTGTGTTCTTTTCCTTGAAAACACCTTTCCCCAGCGTTTCTCTTAGGGTGCGCTCCTCATTTTCGCCGCCGGCAAGACACCTTACCTGGCGAATAGCTCCCGCAATCCTTTCAACATCTGAAAAAGAGGCTTTTCCAAAATACGCGTCACCTGCTATGGCTTCTGCCACCAAAGCAGTCTCTTCTCTCATACTCAAAAAATCCTCTTTGATAGAGACACCCGAACGCATGAGCGCCATACGCGCAAGCTCCCCCGCCCCGCAAATGCGGAGGTTGAAGCTGTTTACCCCCAGCAACGCAAGGCTTTTCAGGAGCTCGTTCCCGTTTAACCCGGGAGCCAGGACAATGGTCTCTTTCATATACTTCCACCCCTTCCCCGATATCGAACCAGTTATCACAGCGTTTGCCCCCGAGCTATCTTTGAGATGGACTCTTTGAGAAGGGGCTCAGATCAATAAACAATTTCTTCAGCTCTTCGGTGTCTTTGAATTCCTTGAAGAGATACTCCAGCAGTTCCTCCTGTCGAGCCTGCCCCAAAGTCAGTCGGTACATAGACAGGATTTTCACCAACCGTTCATAGTTGAGGCCGTCTTTGCTCATTGGATACATGGGCACAATGCGCTCGATCTTAATGTCCTGATTCTTTCCAAAACACCAATACGGAACAAGTTCAGACTGCCCGGGTTGTCTCTCCTTTTCCGCCGCGCGAAACAGTTCTGTCCAGACATCCTTATGAAATTTGATGTCCCCGTACCTTTCCACAACATTCTGTCGGATTGCAAGGCATTTATAGCGATTGATCCTTCCTTCCCGCTGTTCGAGATCAATGGGGTTGCTCGGGAGGTTCCAATGAACGATCTTTCTGCAGTAGTTGTGGAAATCCAAGCCTTCCTGTCCAATGGATGTCGTCGCTAACACGAAAGGCTTCAGAGGAGAGTTAAATGCCCCGCGGATGCTGTCCTTTCGAAGGGCGGTTTTCTGATTGTCTGTGCCACTGTTTATAAAGCCCACCGCATAGTGCGCGCGCATTTTCATGGCAGTTTTGTCGTCTTTTGATTTCACCTCGCCATTGATGCGCTTTTTGAAGCCCCGGAATGTGTCCACATCATAAGACGCCGTATGTATCCTCAGGTCGGAAAGCATAATACTCTGAACCTGGTTTGCTCTATCCTCACCATCGGAGAAAGTCACTGATTCTGTCACCAGATGCAGGTACTCGTCAATCATTGCCTGAAAGCACCCGTCTTTACAATAGGTTAGGACGTCCTGCCAATGCGCACTGTCATCTGACTTTCTTGCGTGATGTTTTTCCGAAGAAAGCTGGATCACAGCCGTTGACTCAGTCGTATTGAAGTAGTTCAAGAATGTTTTTGCCAGTGCCGTAGCATATGCTGCGTTCTGGCCGTTAGCACGATAAACACATACTGCAGGAGACGCGAGCGCCATATCTGTCAGGACACTCACAAGATCCCGCGGCATTCTGCCAAGCGATAGCCTACTGTGGTTTTGCAGCAGATCACGCAGTTTGCTGATATGCGCATGAAACGCTTTATTCCCCTTGTCAATGCTGATGGCGTCTTCGCCCGCTTCTTCTGATCGTTCTATTGCAGCGCTTAAAGAGTCAATCCACGCCTCTGTAAATTCATCGCCGTCGAGAAGCATCGGTGCGAGGTAGTACCAGCTGACATCTTCGTTTCTTGTAAACACCTTCTCGTATCTCTTAAGTTCGGCTAATCCGCTCTGAATCCGGCTTCTCACCTCCCGCTCAATGGCTGAAAGGGTCATTCCTTCGTTCATACAGCGAATTGGGTCATACATTCCAGAAAGGGTTTTTGACGGATACAGAAGGCAAAACAAAGTCATTCTCTGAGGTTCTGTTATTTTCAGGCTAAATTGCAGGCGCCGGTTCGGGTATCTCTGCTTTGCGTTATACCTTGCGTTACTCCGCTCAAGCAGATTCGCCCGTTTGCAAAGCTCTCCAACCGTCAGACGTTCAGCTTCGTAGGAAATCATGGTCGCTATCATCCTCGGCACCATCTCCCAAGCGGAGAACACCAACACCTTGGAAAAGTTACGGCTTCCTCGATACGGCCCTTGCAGTTCATAGTAGGGCTTACACGGCGGTATCCAGAGGAAAAGTTCCGAATGATTCTCAAAAGCCATCTTTTTAAGTGCTTTGAGCCGCGCATTCGTGTCTGGCAGCGGCAAATAGCTATTCACGCTTGTTCTGTCTACCCAAAGCAACTTATTCGATACGATTTGAGCATCCTTGCAATGTTGCTCTATGAACTCCTTTATCTTATAGTTTTTCATATAAGACATGAGAAACGGGCTGCTCTTGGCGTAATCAACCGGCAGAGTAAAGTCAGCGCCTACCCGCCGCAGCACATCGCTCATTGCCAAGTAGGACTGGATATCATCGCTTTCAACTTTCAGATGGTGCTTAATGCTGCTGTCGTCGGTATAATCTCCTGAATCCATAACGGAAATGCGCTCTGTACGGCAGACACCTGAATACATTGCGGACTCTGCCTCATGTTTAATCTGAAGGATGGAGCTGTCCCCCGTTTTGAGCTCGTGCAGCGCCACATTGTAGTCTGTCCAAACCTTTCTAAACTGCTTACCATCAGCAGGAAACAGGAAATCCATCACTTGCAGGAACTCCTCGTAGTGCTCATCTATCCCGTTGGCCTCCGTAATTTCCTCAAACGTGGAATACAGCTTATACGGAGTAGCAGACAACAGAAGGATTCGCGTGTCACTTCCCATCAGGAACTGCTTCGCAAGGATACCGGTCTCTGTGTCTTCATTCGAGCCGACCAGAAAACGAAATCTCTGGAACTCGTCCATGATAACGAGATCCGGCTGAAGTTTCTTTGCGCTGATCCTCGCAAACATAACGCGAAACTTATTTAAGATCTGCGAGTCGTTTCGCTCCGTTTTACCTTGCTTTTTCTGGCGCAGGTGTTCGCGTAAAAGATCGATGATGTGCTCATCTTCGTCAATTGTTCTGATATCGTTTAATAAGTCCGATAAATAGGCTCCTTTTGTCCCTCTATTACACGATTTTACCTCTTGTGCGTAGAAATCCCTTGCCCCCTCCCAAGAGCGATCTGCCCCGTAGACGAACATTTTCTCCAGCTCCGCGATATGTCCGCGAAGCTCAGGCATTTTACTCAGCACCGCAAACATGAGCGCGCGTTCGCCAACAACGCCGCCGCCTGTTGTCATGCGGAAAGATGTGTCCGGAGTAAGCGGGATGAGCTGTATATAGTCATTTTTGAGCTCAGGATCAAGTTCCTGCTGCGCTATTTTCAGGTGCTGCATCGAGAGTCTTGTGTCAGAAACGCCCTCGACACGAGCGGATTCCGACACCCGCAATTTGCGGATATTCTGGTTCGCAATGCTGATGTTAGAGCAGATATAGACCACCTTGAATAAGGGGTCGTTTTCTTCCAAACGCAGCCTTGCCGTTTTTACAATAGCGCCTCTTGCGATCAGCGTCTTGCCAAGGCCAACCTCATCAGCAACTAAGACACGTCTCTGTCCGCCTTTATATAGTTCGTAAATCCGCTCAACAGTGGCTTTCTGAAAATCCTTCAGCCCGTTCAAAGTTGCATTTTCAATGCTGTCTATATCAAAATTGGCCATGTAAGCTCCTCTAATCCTACTTTATCCGCAGAGTGGCTCTAAATGTGGCGTATAAATCTCGGAATTCGTCCGGTATGATGTCGTCGCGCTTGATCATTGTCAGTAGATACTCTATCTCTTGAAGCCTATCCGGATCCTCGGCAGCGGTTTTGAGCATCTTCTCATACAAAGCCGGCAGCTGCGATGTACCAGATCTTCGGATGCCCGACTCGCCAAGGCGCTGCTGTTCAAGCATCGTCATAAGATAACTGTCACCCAAAACGAAAGCGACATACTCTACAAATCCGCTCTTGTCTTTTATCACGCTGTTTACTACCGCACTTTCCCTATCCTCAGGCATCCCCACTGTTGGGATCATAATGACTCTGGTTATTTCCGTCTCTGAGCCTTTGACACAAATGCGATAGAACTCCGTGAGTTGGAGGACGTCCAACTCTTTAAATGTAGTTTTTTGTTTCAGTTCAATAAACGTATCTCGACGCAATGGGGCAATCGATACGTAGCCCCATGTTGACGGTATGTCATCCGCGACAGTTATCTCAACATCGTACTTTTCTCCATTTTTCGTGATATTGGCACTAATATCACACCTGCAGAGGTCCTTTATCACCTTTTCAAGTTTTTTTGATTCATCTTCTGCTTCAGTCACCGTCTTGTCGGGGACGGTCACCTCTTCAAATGGGTTGTCTGGCCCATCTGCTTTTCCGCAAAAGATATCCTCAAGGAATTTTTCGCCATTGAGATAGCGGTTTCTTGCTTTCAGCATCATGACCATCTCCACGTTACCGCTGATTGCCGCGGTAGAGGCGTTCATGGAACCAAGGTACAAAAATGTGAAAGAGCCTCTCCTCATCAGGTAAATCTTAGCGTGGATGTCCTGTCTCTGCTTATCCTCATTCTCCTCAGAAATCTGATCCTCGCCTTCGACTATATCATCTTTGAGCACAAAAACCCTGAATTGGTCTGCCTGATTCGCTCTCAGCTCCGAAAGAGCAGACCGCCGTGTAATCAGTATTCTTTTCGTATCAGACAGCGAATGCGTCTGCTTGTTCCACTCCTCAATCACAGATGCCGACAGAAAAGGGGAAAACACGACCAAATCATTAAACTTACTGTTTCCTCGAAAAAGCTCATCGTCCTCCATGTTATAACCGTCAGCGCCGATACCAAGGGGCATGATCATAAAATCCTCGCCGAATTCCTGGCTGTTTAGCGCAAAAGAAACCTCTCTCAGCGATTCGCTGAGTTCTTTCAATGTGCTTCTTTTCTTTCTAAAGTCCTGCACATCATTTCCGATCTGATTCCTAAGGAAATTCAAGAAGGATATGATTGGTTCTGTCGCATCGGTCTGATCCAGTTCCTCCGTGCTGTCAAGGCTTATGCTGATGTCCCAGCTTCGATCAAACGTAAGGTTCCGGCTTAACACCACAAAGCGATAGCGCAAATCACCATCCGGACCTACATATCGCAACAGCCACGTTTTGGGGTGAAATGCAGGATAACCATTCCTGTTTCTCCGTTTCGGCAAGGTGACTGGAACCACGATTTTTTCAAGCAGGAGCATTAGTGCCGATGCATTTGTATTTGCTTTGATTTGACCCGCTTCACAAAAAACGATCATCTTCCGGGACACTTTTTCGATGGCGTTCAGCATGCAAATAGGATTCTGCAGGAGATTGCTATCCAAATTCTCCTTAAGCCCCAGCGCGATAGCGACAGCTGTCAGAGACTCCAAATCCAGCGAATAGGTCGTACCGACCGCAATATCCAACGAGTATCCTGGCGGCGGTATCAACAGATCGCTATAGCTTACACGGTCCTGATTGCTGTTAGTTCGGAACATTCGCAGCCCTCTCCCCATCGAAAATATCCAAAATAATTTGCTTTGCCGGTAAAAAGCGGTAATCCAGGTAACGGCCGCCCACCCATGTATCAGGAGGATAATCCTCAGCGTGGCACAGCTTTGCTCTGCTTCTGGTTTTTAGATTGATCTCGCGATTTATAATAATTTCATCTGCCAACTGCTCATCGCCATACAAGAATGCTGATTTGAGTGCAATCAAAAAGTTTTTTAGCTTCCTAGCATTCTGGCTGCCATTCAAGCGTAACGCTTCCATCAGCTCGTCAACGTCCACCTCTGTTACATGATCCATTCTTTCCGCTATTGCTGCCCATTCCTCACAAGCTATTCGGTTTTCACCTTTTGAAAGGATTACATTGTATCGTGTATGTACAGCATAGGCCAATCGATTGAACTTACAGGCAAGTCTCATCATATAGCATAACTCTGGAGGCACATCATTCTCTATGGCGGCCGTCAGCGCTTCGAATGAGCCATACTGTTCAAGATCTACATGGTTTCTCAGCATCCAAGACAGGAGCGTATCAGGTACGCTGGTCTCTATCTTGTCCTTGAGGAAAAGAGCCTCCTCATGTGTCAGGTTTATATCCAGATCCCTTCGCCAATCCTTATAGCCTCCCGCAGGCAAGTCGAAGAAACGAAGTGATTCCACCCCGCCCGCATCGTGGTCATCGCGCTCACCTTCCTTATCCTGATCGCTTCGATTCCCCATATTTCTCCCTACCTGCTGCGTTCGGAGGTAAACCGACAACTTGACCATGTCAGCTATGGGCATGGCGCTTTGAGTGAAGATGTGGTAGGTTCGGATACCATTCCAATAGATGTCAGATGGTTTTCTTGCCACCCAGCGATGAGGCAAGATGCGCGCTCCAATGATCCTCTCCTTGATTGGATCATCCTCGTAGCGACGATAGAGGCTCAATGCGCAGTCCCGTTCATTTTTATCAATGGCGCGCAGAATCTCGCTTACCGGGTTCCCATACTGTCCTGTTACCGCTTCCTGCAGTACATACGGGACGATCAGGAAGTACTTTGCCCTCGTTTGAACTGTCGACGTACCAGGGAAGAAATAGTTTGAGAACGCATCACGAATGAGGCCGATACCCAGCTCGTCAACCGCTCCACGCTCCTGCAGGAGGTTGATGACGCTCATCACCTTGTCCCGATCCCCTTTTGAAAAGTCAACCCAGCCCAGCTGCATTTGGCACTCTCCCCTGCCTTTATGGCATTACTTGCAACGCCTATGTACCCCTGCTATCGTGTGGCCGTACGCTCCCAGCCTTTATCTTTCCAATCCGCACATTGTTTGAGAAGCTATAGTTTCCGCCGTTCTCCGCGCTTTCTGCCTTCTGCACCTCCACAGTCGGCGGCTCTTGGGCAATGATATGCTCGTCTTCGTCTAGCTCGTCGTCCTCGACAACAGTGAGATCCGACAATGCTCTCGTGAAAGCTATATACTTCTCATTTTTCGTCATCCCGTTTGGCACGACAAAGACGCGGTCAAACTCGATTCCCTTTACCTCATCGACATACACTATAGAGATAGCGCCTTTGTCAATATTCTCTCCCAAGCGGGTTCTGACGGCAGATGGTAGCTGCGCTCTGTCCAAATACTCTTCCTTTTTAACGCATCTCGGCAGTATGACAGCAACACGCTCATCGTCAGCTTTCATCTCTGAGATTGACGGCTCCAGACGGTTTCGGATAATCTCTTTTACATTGCGGCCGTCGACTCCTGTAAGCGTCATGTGCATATCGAACGAACGGTTGCAATAGTCAGTGATTTGGTTGGTGTTACGATAGTTCTCAAGAAGCTGATACCTCGTCGAGCCACCGATCACAGCGTCAACCTGATCCCAATTGCTTATCCCGCGTCCGGTTTTCAGCAATTGATCTGTATCGCCGAACACATTGAATACCGCCTTATCGCCGTTCATATCCCGAATCAGCTCATATTCGCAAGGGGTGAGGTCCTGTCCCTCGTCAATGCAAATGAGAGGGCTGCTCCCTACTGTCTTTCCGAAAAACCGCCGCGCAAAATGCAGCTGCAGGAACAGGTCAAACCGATACTCACTGCCGGCATCGCGTTTGAAGCTATGTATCTTATGCTTTTCCAGTGTCGGCTCCGACAGCTTTTCCGCAGCTTTGAAACACGTGCTATAAAGGCTTCTTGCTGTGGTGTGTTCGACTGTCTTCTGCAGCTCAGTCAACGCTTCCTGCGTTGATGGCGCAACCCGGTTCCCCTCTGCTGCTTCCAACTCAGACTTGCATTTTTGTCTGAGTTCGGGCATCTGCTCCAGTTCATCACTGTATTCGTTGCGAATTCTCACTCGCTGATCGATAACCCTGACAGGCGTCTGCACATCCTTCACATAGGGCGACAAGCTATGGATGTATTGCTTTGCTTCATCCAGCTGCATCTGCTCAATATCGTCAAGCCGCAGGTTATCAATGGCATCCAGCTCTGTTTGCAGGGTTTCACTCTTGCCTGTCATCTGCTTCACCCTACGCCTGATAGCATTCAGTTTTTGCTGCTTTTTCGCATTGAAAAAGTCGATTTCCTCAGAATTCCTCTGCGCTGCAAGCTGATCAATATGCTCTTGCGCATCTGCAAGCTTCTGGCGCTTCCTTGTGATGAGAAACGCCCTGTCGATACGATTGTATTCTGCTTGAGCTGCCTCTATGGCGCCGTCAAGATCGATCAGTTTCTGCGAACGCTTCTTCATATCCTCTGAAAAATCGTTTTGCACCTGTCTCCAAAGTGCAGCATCCTCATTCTCGCCTTCCGGATTTGGCATCTGCAATTCCCCATTTTGGAATTCGATTTCGTGGATTGCCTGACTCTCGATCTCTGCATTATGCAGGTTACTTTCAAGCTCCGCCTTCTGTGAAAGGTGCTCCTGCATCGCTTTCACCAGCTCCTGCTGCATCTTTCGCAGCTGCTCGATGATAGTTGCCTGCAAGGCCTGCTCCGACTCCGCAATTTTCTCTGTCAGGAATTCAAAGCGTTTCTCCGTCGTATCATACTGCTTGCGGCTTCTTTGGTAATCGCTTTCCGCCTCACGGGCTGTGCTTTCCATCAGCTTTAGCTGCGAAGAGAGTTGAGGGATTATCTCGTAATCCAAGCTCTTGTCAGCGAGCGCGAACGGTTTGCCGAACTGCTCGCCAAGATCCAGCACACGTCTGCGAAGTGATTCCAGTTCACTCACCACCTCTGCGTATGCTGTTTCAAGGCAGGCAAGGAACTCAGGGGAGTACATATAGTCAACGTACGGCTGGGGAAGCTCCATCTCATCTTTTGTTTTCCTGGATGTTTTGAAAGAGCCATCGTAGAGACCCAGCAGTTCCTTATAGTACTCCTCAACCGATACCCGATGGATATATCCAAGTTGAAGGCTTGCGGCAAGGCCTTCTATATGTGTGTTAAAATTGCTGTTAGGCGTCAGTATAATGCTCCGGGAGAAGTCGAAGCCGGGATTGTTGTACTTCATGATAGAAAGACGATGGAGCAAAACCATGGTCTTCCCTGAACCGGCACAGCCTTGAACGATGATGCTTTCTCTCAGCGGATGGTCAACGATTCGGTTCTGATTTGCCTGGATGGTTGAGATGATGTCCAAAAGCTGGTGCTGTTTCTTCCGCATATTCAGGACACGGATCAGAAACTGGTCCGTAATCCCGCTTTGAAACAACGCATCTTCATCAGACTGCTCCGTATAACCAAACAAACTTGCGTTTTCGATCTCAAAATTCCGGCGGAGCTTAACATGGTGCTTTTTCCTGTCAACTGTGACGTCAAGATTCCGATAGTTGACCAACTTCCTGCCAAGGTCGCTCCTGTAAGAAATAATGGATGTGTTTTTACCTAATGGAACGTCGTCTATACCCAGATAGTAGGTCTTCGTAGCATCATTCAGGGTGATATCCGCGCGATACTCATAGGGCTTACCCTTATGCTTCGATATCGAGGCAATCTCTTCGTAATTGCCCCTGTTTCTCGCTTTTGCGTCATGCAATCCACCATCGTCATAGCCATACGACAGCGTTGCATATTTCCCGACATAGTTGGCAGAACCTTGAATGCCCTTTATCCTTTCGTCTAGCTGCTCTTCTACCTTGCCCAAATGCGCTCTCTCCGCATCGAATACAGAGCCTGAGGTGATGTGATACTCCCCATTTGTCTCGTCAATCGTCTGTATCGCCGGTCGGCCGATGCTATAGAGCTTATCAAAGTCTTCTTTGTCAATGTAGTATCTCTCACATTCCTCGCAGTAGCCCATGATCGCGAGGTAGTTGACCGATGCCCCGCTGCGCTTTTCCAGCACCTTCAAGAGGCAAAGCGTTTCCTCCGTGTCATGGCCTTCTGTGCAGACTCTGGAAAATCCGACTACTACAATATCCTGCTCACTCAGCTCGGTCCATGATACCTGATCGCCCAGATCATATTTAATGATCTCGCCATTTGTAACGAAGTATTGCGGTCTTTGGGGCGCCTTCTTAAATGTCTCCTGCTTTTTCTTTTCTTTGCGTAGCGGTTTGTACTCAATAGCCGGGATGCCCTTTTCTGCCAGCTCCTCCTCCAATCGCTGGGCAGCCGTATTGCGCATGATGATCTTTTTGCAATCCGGGCAGTAGAATGCGCCAAATGTTATTGTTTTATTAGCATATGTCTTTTGATAATCATCCTCAAGGACGTGTGTTTCCGGGTGCAGTGGGCAGACATTCTGCCCGTCATGCCACGTTCTCGGAATGAAAATCACGTCATCTTCGCCAATAACATTCGGTTTCCCGCGTTCTTTCCATTCACTGAGCGTCTGCTCCAGCGGCTGCATCCAGATGGGTATTCCAAACTGATCCAGTCGCTGGACTGTATCGACAACGTCTTTCTGCTCAATGAATACGCTCATGCATTCAGGGCAAAAGAACGTGATTGCGCCAGTCACACGCCCGTCATTTCTGAACTTGAGATTTCTTTGCTGAAGCGGTACCCTGTGGATACGGCAAACCCGGTTATAGTCCGGCATCACCTTGCAGACCAGCACAGGTACGTCGACGTTTGTTGCAAGCCATTTTTTATAGCTGACACTCTCCCATGCCTCAATGATGGGGTCCCCTGCCTCCGGCTCAGCAAGCTCGTTCGTCTGGGATATCTGGGCAGCGCCTTTTTCCTGCGCGGCCGGTTCGATCTCAGCCGAAGCCTCATGCTTCATTCCCGAAACGCCCGTCGCGCTTTCAACAGCTGAAACCAGATCCGGGCGAGTTTCACGAACTTCTGCCTTCATAGCCTCCGAGAGGCCATTATAGTATGTAACGAAAGAATCCGGTATATCGTCTATGTCAATATTCCGAATAGCATCGATTGTATAATACTGAAATGCCATGGAGAATGCTCCTAACTTTCATTTCCTATAGTGTTCAAACACGGTTTGCAACGCAAGAAAATGCTTTGGCGTGTAATGGATAATCTCATCCATGTCTTGCAGGCGTATGTGGATGTCGATGTATTCGTTTTCTCCCCGCTCAACTCGCATCGAAGAAACCTGATCCTCAAAATCCGAGAGATCTTTTGCGCCATACAGGTACTTCGCTGCGCAATTGGGGCAAAGGCACAACGAATTCCACCCCATGCTCATAGACGGCAGCAGCTCATCGGTCAGGCTGCTGGTCTTAATAACGTTGATAGCCTGGAAATGCCGTGTACCGTCTTTCCGGGTGATGGTAGTTGAGCAAATCTGGCAGCTCCCGTCATACTGCGCAAGAAGGAATGTCTTTTCCTCCGGCGTCTCCGCTCTTTGGAATGTGTATTTTAGGGTGCTTTTGGGAACGTTGTATCCGGCATCCAAAGAAAGCACAAATTCTTCTTCCAGTTTCCGCTTCCGACGCTCCGGATTTGCAACGGCTTCTGGGTAGTCATCGTCGTAGTGTTGCGGCGCTGCTGCAGGCTGCTTTTTGAACTTGTCAAGAGCAGCAAGTGGGTTATTCTCCTTTTCCTTCTTCTTAAATTCCTTTAGTTTCTGCTTTTGTAACGCCTTAGTGTATTCGGAGAGTTTTTCAGGATCTGTCAGCAACGCACGAAGCGCCTCACGCTCCTGGACATTCTCGCAGCGAGACAGCAGTTCCTCAACGGCCTTGTCCTCTTCCTTAAAGTCGAGAAGATCCAGCAGTCTCTTGCATTCCCGTTCATATCGCGCATCCAGATCCCGACGCAGTACATTTGCCGGCGCAACCGTAACGCCCTCCGCAGTCAGCAGCCACGGATGATAGGTCAGAAGTATTCCTATCGCCGTATACGCCGTTTTCGTATCGACATTCTTCCCGCTGAATTGCAGGTCATTTGCGCCAGTAAGTTCGCCTTTTACCGTTATTTCTCTGTAATTCTTGTTGAGAAAACGCGCAACATCAATCGAGCGCTTGAGATCCACTGTCTGCAGCACCTCGGGGAACCCTTCATAGGTGGTATCCCAAGCGATGCCCTCCGTATACTCCTTGCTGAAAATCGCCGCGTTCAGTTCCTCTCGCATATTTCGCCCGAGGTACTTCTGAACCAGCGAAAGATAGTCATTTCTGCCGATATGCACCTTTTGAAGCGTTGCGGGACAGCCAATGTCCTGGAAGAATCGAGCGTCCAGCTTGGGTTCTCTTTGATAGTTAAGCGACAGGTAATGAAGCTCAACGATTCCATCCAACAGCCGATATTCAGGGATCGTGCTTCCCGAATATCCAGATGGGATATGAAGCTCCGAAGGCCGATACCACTCTTTGCCGTCAGTCACGATATAGGCGTCTTGAAGCATGGTACGGATATGCGGCGCACGAATCAGGGCATCTTTGATGGTCTTCAGATCGCGTATGTTTTCCTGAATATCATCTACAGGGATCGGGACGCGATTCTTATAGCGATACTTGGGAATAACCTCACTAATCGCAGTGTTTTCGACATTGTATTCCGGTATACGTACGGCAAGCTGATAGAATTCACGGATGATATGGCTATTCAGATAGTCCTTGTCAATTTGATTAGGACAATCCTCCGGATTGTTGGTATACACAATGGGGCTGCCGTTTTTAAACGCGCAGGTGTTCTTCCCAGTCGTGAGTCTCACAAACGGGACGTTTGTGATGTCGATCATGTTCTTGGAGATGTTGGCTGCATTACCCAAGCAAACTGTTCTAATGGCTTGGAAGAGCCGCTCATACCACATCTGATACTTGCTCTCCAAAAACGCCGCATCCATCTTCGGTACGATCTCCCGCCAACCAAGCGTTTTGAATGAGAAATTGCTCTTGAAAAACTCTCTGAGCGTGTGGCAGGCTTCTGTTGAGATTTCCTTCGCGATCCAGAATAGCCGCTGATTGCCGAGAATAGCTTGAATATCCTCGTCAGGCAGCGTAGTCGCAACGATCATACTCTCCGGGAAGACCACCTCAGATACACTTTTGTAGACCCCCGGTTTGTTTGTCGGGAGCAGCTTTTCTCCTGATTCGATAATATTGACTGCGGTATCAAAAATCCGGCGGAAAATGGTGTCTGTTGGGTATTCGTAGACAGGATAGGTATTATTGAGGCTCTGGATGGAGAGATAGCCGTGATCACGCATCCAGCAAAAAGCCATCCGGATACCGTCACAAATGCTCTGGATGAATCTGGCATTCTTTTCACTGTCTTCAATGATGTTGTCACGCGCCGGTGTCGTTTCGAATGGAGCGTGCATGTAAAAAGCCTGATGCGACTCCTTATCCGTTGGAAAGTAGGTCGCAATTCTGGTGTTCTGAACGGGCACCAACTGCAGGTCCTCAACCTGGAACGCCAGTTTAATAGCTTCCTTCTCCCCGTCTGTAAAAAGAAGATAGTTCGTTTCTCCAAGTGTCTTTTCCCCTGTAGACAGACGTTTTGTATAAGTTAGCGTCGTATTGCTGACTGCGCCAAAGCCGTCCGCTCGGGGACTGCTCTTCCGGTGGATATGGTAGCCCTCCCCGGTACCGCCAATCGCTATGTCAATGTCAGTAATAGCGTCAAGGAACAGGAGTGTAGTCGCTGTCAGTTGCTCGCGGATTGCCCGCTCAATCTCCAAAAACGCCTTTTCCGGGGCTATTTCACCGTTGTCAAACGGGAGCACCATCCGGGTGAGGTCTGGGGAACTCAACGGGACGGTCTCTATTTCGTAAGGGTTAATAAAGTCGTGGATTTCGAAGGCATAATCGCCGGAATAGATCTTCGGTGTCGCGGTATAGGCATAAACCGACTTGAACCCTATACCAAATTTGCCGATTTTCTTTCCGCTCTCTGAGTTTTTCGTGCTTTTCGCAACTTTTGTAATGCTATTAACATCAGCCTTGGTGAAAAGATGTCCATTGTGCTCTATTTCAAGGCGATCCTTATACAGCACTATTTTTACATCTGTCGCGCCTTCATCTTCCGCGTTCTGGAGAAGTTCAAAGAGGAAGTGCGTCCTATCTTTATACTGCTTTACGAGAACCCAAATCCAATCCTTGAATTCGGTCCCGTATTGCTCTATCCGAAGTTTTCGAATCTCCTCATAGGATATCTTTTCCTGCATAGCGATCTCCTAACTAGTTCCGCTTTTCGGCCATAATTATGGCGTCTGCCTTCACCCTGCTACTCTCAAAATGCCATATGCCAGTGTTTCAAAAAGGATATCCGCTTTATCCGCCGCCTGTTCAAGATCCTGTAAGTGCTGCTCATAATCGGCAGTAGCGTTCCGAAGCTCGCTTTCACGCATCTGCCGGATTTTCGGGTCAGACGCTTTGCTGAGCAGTTCGCCGAGAAACGCCATGCGGGCATTATGGCTGGTTGTTAAGCTGCCGACTTTGTATCGAATCAGTTCCTTTGTGCGCTGCTTGTGAGATGCCAACGCCTGTTCCCACATATCATGGTGGATGTGTTCCACCTCGTCCCAGCGTTCAGGACTAATTTCTATTCTCTCACAGCAATCGACGCTGTTCTGCAGCAGCTCCATGATATGCTTGTTAACAACAGTATCTGTACTGACCGGCTGCAGGATAAGATCCTCGCGGTCTCCGGCCATCTTCCACTGGTAGACCGCGAACGGATACTCTCCCGGCTGTACCACATGGCTTTTCACATTGAGAACGGCATACTGCTTGCCTGTTGACTCAAGATACTGGGCAGCCTGCTTGATCAGAGGATGCGCCATGGAGATGAGCATCGCATTGGGGTTTTCCTTAGAACAGTCACTTTCAAATGTAATCTGGATGTGCTGATCGCCGGATTGGAGCTTCTTCTCCCACGCTCTATTCTCCGCATTTCGAGGCAGCCGGCACTTTCTGAAGTCTTCCAGCAGTGTTGCCCGGGCCATCTGCGAGAGGCGCAACGTCTTCAGTGCCTTCTCTCCAAGTATGTATTCTTTATCCTGTTCCAAGCGTGCCTGCAGATAGGTATGAACCATGTTAATGAGGCTTGCTGATGAGAGCCAGTAGTTTGTCGCCCCTTCCAGTTCCTTGTGGAAGCTGTTTTCCGATACCTTCAGGCTAAACAGGTCTTTTTGCTTTTCCTCCAGCAGCAGCTGTTCCTGCAAAAGCCGAATGCGGTTATCCGTCAGCTGCTGGATCCTTGCTTGCTTCTCCGTCTCAGAAAGCGAGAAGTTCTCCACGATGTCACGGAGTTCCTTTGCGACAGAGCCAAGGATCTCTTCACAATCGCCGATGGATTGGCGGAACACGCCGATACGGTTGGTACAGCGTTCATAGATATCATAATCAACCGTACCCGGCGTCACCATATTGAAGATAGACACGCTTTCGCTTCTCTGACCATTTCGGTCAATGCGTCCGATGCGCTGTTCGATTCTCATGGGATTCCATGGCAGGTCATAGTTGATCATGCAGTCGCAGAACTGGTAGTCTAAGCCTTCACAGCCCACCTCTGAAAACAGAAGCACGTCAATTGCAGACGAGCTTTCCCGGTCCGCTTCAAAGCGTGCTCTTAGCTCACGGCGCTGTTCGTCAGGTACTTCCCCGGTGATGAGGCCCACTCTTAGCCCTTCCGCGGTCAGCTTTTGGTAGAGATACCGCAGCGTATGCTTGAAGCTGCTGAATACCATTACCTTGTTCTTCTCGTCTGCGTTCTTATCCCGAATGATAGAGATCATCTGATCCAGCTTCGGATCATCCGGCGGCAGAGTCTCTGCAAGGGCAATGATCTGCTCGATTCTCGCAACAATTTCCTGGCTGTCCACGCCATCGGTCATGGCATTGCCGTCCGCATAGGTATCGTCGATGAGTTCGTACATATGACGATAGAGAATGTCATTGAGCATGGGCACAAGGCCAAAGAGGCAGGATGCCGTTTGACGGCGTATGGTCGTCATCATGAATTTTGTGTTGTCGGTGCAGTGTATGGCCGAGAAGATCTCATGCATGATCGCAAGAATCTCGTCATGCAGTTCGCGCTGTGCAGGGGTAAACTCCACTTCAACCGTAGTGGCTTTACGCACTGTAAACTCGCCAATGTCCCGTCTCCGGGTTCGGCTGATGATGTTCGCGAAGGTATGGAGAGATTCAATATCCGTTATCAGCTGCACACGCTCCTCTGCCGAGATTACGGGTTTTTCAAGCGTCTGTATGACATGAAGCGCTGTTGGGTTCTTGGAAATGACCATCCTGCCCCAATCGGTATCTTCGCAGGCTGTGCGGATAGCACTCAGGGCAGACGCTTGCCAATCATCTGCCTGCATCCGGATGGCTGTCGCCGCCTGGTTGATGTACTGGTTCGGCTCCGCCATGTTATGGAACGTGTTCTTGTCGATGATCAAGTCTGGCCTAAGCAGGTTAAGTAGCACGAATAGATCGTCATACTCCAGCTGCACCGGCGTAGCTGTCAAGGCAATAACCGCCTCTGCGTTATCACAGAATTCCTTTACTGCCCGATATGCGTATGTTGATGTATTTCGAATATGGTGTGCCTCATCAACAATGACAAGATCAAACTTCGGCGGCGGATTCAACTGCATAAGTCCGAGTCTTCCGCGTTGTCCGTCCGTCCCCATAACATTGGCGTCATCGAAGAGCGAATACGGGAGAACAGCCTTTTTGTATTTCTCCGGCCACTCGCCCTCATAATCTGTTTCCTTGATACAATAGCGAAACGCTTCTCCATCCAAAGCAACGAAGCTCTCGTCAAACCGCTTCATTTCGGATTCCCATTTTCTCTCCGTGACCAGCGGCCGCGGGCAGATAATGAGCACGGACTCAAGGTTCTGTCTTGCCTGCATTTCACGAAGGATGAGTCCGGCTTCGATCGTCTTACCTACACCAACGCCGTCCGCAATCAACAGTCTTGGCCTGTCAGCTTTGATGAATTTCAGCACGGGTCTGAATTGGTGCGGGATAAAGTCAATGCGTCCGGCGTTGAGGGAGTACAAAGACGACAACGACGGATTTCTGATCAAGGAGGCTGTCAGCGCAGCATTGAAACGCTCCGCATCCACCTGCAATAGCTCGGGCTCAAGGATTTTAGATTCCAGTTGGGATTCGTAGTAGGTTTGAAGGCCGAGTTTTCCCGTATACACCTGATATCGAGTCTCTGCGCCTCCTGTCAGGACGCCAACTATAGCTCCCTCAACGCTCGCATCAGATTTTAAGCGGACCAACTCACCTTGGTTGAAACTCATGGACGTCGACTTCCTCTCTATGTCAAATCGATTAACTCCTCAAAATCAGCCTGTGGAATCCCCCGCATCCGGGTCCTTCAGGTAGATCGCTGCCTTAAGCACATGCCGGTCCTCGTCTACCCAACTTGGTTTCGTGTACCCCTGCACCGTTCCGCCGGCAGCTATGTATTCTTCTATCGGCTTCTGGACCTCCTCGGGGAAATTACGGATACTGAGCGACCTGCTGAGATTATCGCCCTTCACTGCGGCATAGATGACTGTATCATTTGCGCCTTGCATCAAGTAGCTTACCTCAAACAACCCAAGGTATATTCCACGGTCTCCCTCCGCATCCTCAATAGCTCTGCTCGCATGGAGCATTGCTTCATCCGATGTATATCTTGCCGTCAGCGGAAGCGTAAACCCTGCAAATGCCCTATTCCTTATCTCAGCGTTGCGGGCGCGCTCCTCAGCCTGCTTCCGGATTTTAAGGCGCCTCTCCTCTGCAGCTTTGTCCTCTTGCTCCGCAGCCCACTCCGCATCCGGTCCCTTATCGTTGCGAATGGCTTCTCTTGTCTTCTCAAGGCGCTCCTTGTGCCGCTCTTGTTGCCGCTGAGTTTCGTTGCTGGCTGCCGATGCATACGATGCTGTACCGAGCTTGCTGTCAGTTTTTCTGCTTGTTGGGCGCTTTTCTCTGGAAGTCCCACCGCCTCCTGGCGGATGATTCGGTCCCTTTCTCCTTGTTGTCGCCACAGAACGTCTGCTTTGGATCTGACGCCTCCGCTTGCGCTTGGATTCTTTGGCAGATGCGAATAGCAGGACGAACGGGAGTATGATAAAGGCAGCGTAGATATCGGCAAGAAGGCCGATCGTTGCGTCATGAGCTCTGCTGTGTCCGCTGGAACCACTCGTTCTCTTCGCGCGACGGCTGCGGTATGATGCGCGGCAGCTGCTTCTTCTCGAACGCCCACTGGTTCCGAACGTCCAGTCCCACAGCTCCATGAACCAGTAAAAGAGGAGGAATTCCTCCCAATCCCATCCGCTGCTCATGGTTTCTCCTTTATCATTAAGATAGTGGCGTTCTAGCGGGCTTGCTGCATCTTTTTCTCAGCGTCTTCGAGAAACGGCTTAAAAACGGCAGTAAGCTCATCCCACAGAATTGGAAATTCATTACTCCCGTAGTAATGGTGCTCTCGCCCTCCGGTTAGCTTGATTCGCAGGCTCCACTGTGTTCCGTCGAGAATATCGTTATCTACATACTTCCTCTTCCACTCATGGATACACAGTTCTTCGTATAGCTTCTTGATAACCCCAGACCACTCTCTGTCTGTCGCCTTTCGCTGAATACCCTCATGATCTTCATACGAGTTTGCAATGGCCGAAACGAAAATCCCTTTATCGCTCTTCGCCATCGTTACCATCTGATACCCGCCGAAAAAGCCTCCGCACTCAAATGAGATGGATGTGATTGCTTCCGCATAGGGTACTACCGCTTCCTTTTCCCTGATTACAGCTGGCTTTCCAAAGTTCTTTTTACATGCAAAGCAGTGCCATTTGGGATCATTGCCTGAGATGCAACACCCGCCGAGATAAATCTTCTCCTCGCGAATCTTCCGCTCAAGCGCTTCATCGAACGCAGGCATTCCGTATTGGATACGGCCTACTCGATTACTTCCGCATTTGTGGCATTTCATTGTCATCTGCATTTCCTTTCAACCACAGCCAGCGCAGTCTACACCTTTTCTCAACTCATCACAGGCGAATTGAAGCAGTACTCCTCAGTCATTACGGCAAGCTCTCTGCAACATCTCTTTTATTCGTCGTCAAAGATTGCATCGTAAATCGCAAGCTCGTCTATCAAAAGAGCTCTTTCTTTGCGTTCTGACTGAATTTTCCTGTAAGTCTTACTATCCACCCATACAGTTTTCTCTTTGAATCGCGTTTTCTTCACGCCAAAAAGCCCTCTCTCCTCGACTTTTACTCGCACTTTAATTTTGTGTTTCATTGAAGGAACTCAGACTTTCTGCCATAGCTTGTGATATATGCGCCCTTCTGCGCTCTAGTAAGGGATACATAAAGCAAGCACTTTTCAGATGTCAACGTTTCCATCTCAGATATCGCATCTGTCCTGTTAATTGCAGAAGGAAGCGGTATCACTCTGTTATTCACAGCGGTAATAAAGACATACTGGAATTCCAGTCCTTTTACTCTGTGCATGGTTGCTACACGCACACCATCAAGAGAACGATCCTCCGTTTTGCTTCGCTTAATCTCATATGCACGAAGCCCTGAACGCGTGATTTGAGCAATATAGTCATCTACCAGCTTTTTCGTTCTTGCAACAAGGCAGATGTTGGACAATGCCACCCCTGCGTTTTTCAGTCTCTTTACTTCCTCCAGAATGAAAGCAAGTTCTTCTCCGGCATCGTTAAAAGCCTTTACAACGGGCTTTAAGCCGTGCGTAAGGGATTGACAGCGGTCTCCAAGGTCGGAACCGTCGTCCAAGTCATCAAAGGAGATACCATTCAGCAGCGCAAACGCATATCTACGAATCTCTTCGGTTGTACGATAGTTGATGCGTAAAATGCTGCTGCGACCTCTAACATTAATGCCACACTTTGAAAGCGCTGGACGATTCCGATATATCCTCTGGTGAGAATCTCCAACTATAAACAGATCGTTCTGATGCTCTTCTCCAGCCAAGGCACGAAGCAGTCTATATGCGTTGTCGCTGAAGTCTTGTGCTTCGTCTACGATAACATGAGCATAGCGCGCCCTGTTCCCTGCTGCTTCCAGAAGTTTTCTGCTCTCATACATGGCCATGTTGATATCACGAATCTGGTTTTCTTTCATCAGGTTCTGATATGCATCAAGCACCTTCCAGACAAGCATACGTTTTTTCCTATCAAGCCGGGTGCCGCGACCATTACGGGATGCCTTGATATATTGCTCCAATGACAATGCTTCCTGCGAGATCACAATGCGATTCCACTCTTCCTCATAGAATCCGGCATCAAACGGCAAATCCACGTTTGCCATCAAGACGGCCTTTTCCCATAAACTGCTAATGTTGTCATAGTCGATCTGTGCAGAAAACCCGGACTCGCGCAAGAACTGATTCACCCACGCATCCAGATGAATCACTTCAATTTTGCGGAGTTCCTCCACTGTACAGATCTTTCTCAAGTTTTCACGTATGTCTGAAGCAAGATTGGCGGTAAAGGTTGTAAATAGAATCCGCTCGTTGCCACTTAGTTGCGACGCCAAGTGTTTGGCCCGATGCATAGCGACAACGGTCTTCCCTGTACCAGCTCCGCCCAATACCCGCGCAGGGCCGGAATAATCCCGATTCACAATTTTTCTCTGCGTTGGATGCAGGAAGACGCGCCACTTCTCAAGGGGTTCTGCCATGATCCTATGAAGCTCGTCTTCGCCTTCAACCACGACAAAGGACTTGAGAGAAAGCGGAAGCTCCAAGGCTTCAGAAATGCTAACATCTGCATCATCAGTGCCGCCTCGCTCCTCCTTTGCATAGTCCAGTACTTCGTCGACCGGAATGCCTTCTACAATCCAGGATAGATACTCAAAAGCATCCTGCGGCATCGTATCACAAGCTGAATAGAATGCTTCTTTATCTGTAAAGGCATACACAAATCTCAACTGCTCTTCTGGGACGCCAAGTTCCAGCAACTGCTCATTTGTAGCGCCTTTGAAAAGAGATGCCTCAGCAGGAGCAGCTACTTCTTCTGTTACTGTTTGCACATCAAAGATCTGAACGGCACCGGTTTTGGGATTGACTTCACAGCGTTTTCTTGATGCCCAGTCATATGCCTCATCATGATGATCCACCCATAGGAGCAGATATACGCCTGTGTCCTGTTCTCTGACAACAATGCCTCTATAGGTATCATCAATACGGACAGAATAAATCTTTTTGTCTACGCCTTTGCTGATCTTCTCATAGTTAATACCGGGGGAAGTTGGATCATTCCGGAATTTGTTAATAAACTCCGTCACTTTCCCTTGTATGGTTCTCGGAAGACGCGCAAATGCCGTAAGAAAATCCGATGATATAGCAACTTTTACATGGTCTGCCATCAGTTCTCACCTCCGAATGCATTCTTCATATCATTCAAGTTAAGCAGATCGATGAGCTGCCAGCCCTCCGCTTCCAGTTTTTCTTTGTCTTCCAACTGTTCTTTGGTAAGGAAACCAATCTTCAGGTCAGGCCACGCAATCTCTACCGTTGCAATGACCTCCCCATCAGCTCCTTCGACCTCATATCCAACATTATCTTCCGATGCTGCCGGGATACCCTCTTCTTTTGCAGCCTCCGCGAACGCCTTCGCTTCTTCATCAAACAGAAGTTCAAGAATCGTAGCCCAGCCTTCATCAGAAGCTGCATCTGCTGATACGACGGGTGCCTGTGCAAAGGCAGGAAGATTCAGATATACAACCTGCTTCAATCCTGTAGAAGAAACGCCAATATAATCCTCTGCAAACTGCATCACATTAGCGAAGTGGAAGAACCCGTTCCACTCATGCTCATAGCGATCAGAACGCTCCTCTTTTTCGTCCTTCAACACAGCACACACAGCTGCTTGTCCGCCATTCTTCATTTGATCCGGGAGGATTCCGGCATAGATTGCCAAATGCGCATTATTCTGTCTCGGCACCCACGTACCAAAGGCTGTCCCCGGGAATGGATACGATGTTTCTGAATAATGTGTCTGGTCCTCTACTTTATCCACCACTTCTTTCCAACTGGTGAATGCAAGGTTATTCTTCATTAGGCCCGGCTCAAGAAGAGATAATCCATAGGCATAGGCATGAATACGGAACAATCTCTCTGCATCAGGATTATCCAAATAGAAGATAAGCTGATCAAATGCTGATAGTTTCGATGGGTTCAGTTCCTCCGCCTGTTCCTTTTTCACTGCACTCAGATACATTCTTGTACCAGAAGGCATCTTTGTCGCGTCCAGCGTGTCCGTGGCATAATCGCCTTGTGTCGCGAATACATTCTGGACGTCCTTGAAACTCAGCGACCACACACGGAAGTTGCCGCTTCTGCGGATTGCTTCGCGTTTCAATGTATCATCTGCAACAATGTCCTTGTGATAAGTAAAGCCATCCGTAAATACCGCTATTGGCAGGTGATTCGGCGCAGATACCGGCCAGAACACAAAATCGGGTTTACATTTCACTTTCACGCCCTGCTCGGCATCCAAAAGAACCTGCGGTTCAATCTCCCACGCAGAGTCACCCAGCTTAATGTAATAACTGTGCTTACCATTTCTGATCGAGTCATTGACATTAGCCGCCCCAACCTTCGCACGTACAGCCTCCATAAAGCGCTGCTCCAGTTCACTGTCAAAGAGCGGATTGACTGGAATATCATTTATCTTCCGAATCTTCTCAACATTCCCCTTGCCGGAGAGAATGGATTTCAGCATGCGGATCGCCGTGTCCCGAGAAATGTTGCCAATTTGCTGGCTTTGACGATACGCATATAAGCAGTGATAGCAGCCGTCCTTCTGCGGATTGTCTCTACAGGTACAGTTCTCCATTTTATAGAGCGCCTTCTCAAAAATCTCAATAAGGGCGTTCTTTTCATGCATCAGCTGCTTAAGATAACCTGTTCCTCCGGGAACAGAATCATATATCACCAGATACTGCTTCCGATAATCCGCATCCGGCACTGGCACTTCACTGACAGTAGCTCGCAGGTGATCCACATTGCCAAAATACTCTTTCATTCCAAGCATAAAGGCAGCCACAAAGGACTCGAGCTTCACAGAAGATGCATCCATTGTCGTTGCAGGTACCAGCAAACGCAGTATCTCTGTGCTAAACTCCCGGTAGAGGAATAGGCACTCCTCATAGGTATCAGACTGCATAAGACTGGTCATCTTGCGAGTCTTGCAGGCGAAGGAGTGATTTGGTTTTCCGCGATCTGGCTGTATCTTTCCACAGTATTTGCAGATCTTAAAACCTTTGCGCACATCTTCAACGCCGGATACATACAGTTTTTCGCCTACAGTATCGCTTTCGCCAAAGTTGATCTCACGAAGCGTCGCTTTCCGAACGAATTCATAGCCGAACGGAAAATCTTCATTGTCCATCCGGTATGCGCTAGTGATGTCGGCGTCTTCATCGACATCCACCAATAGTTGCTTGCAGTAGAAAACGTTGTTACGGTCCTCGCTCTCATCGTTGATCAAACTCTTTGTGTAGTCCATATTGGAATACACCATCTGTACTTTAAGCATATTCCGGACTTGGCCAGAGTCAGCCCACTCAGGGCTTCCGCAACGCGGGCAGGCAGCCGTATGTTTTCCTGTCTCTTCTATTTGTGCATGAGAACAAGACGGGCAGAGTCTCCACTTTGCCGCCTGTGCTGTCGTAAGGTCGACCTGATCAATCGTCAGCTTCCTTCCATCCACATAGAAGCTGTTGTTTGGTGCAAACTCGCTGATGGCAGAGGATGCCGAACGACTATACTCGTAGACCATCTTCTCGTATTTTCGGTTTCCTCTTGCCGCTGCCGGTGCAGGCGCCTGTGATTGACCTTCATCTTCTTTTCGGTACAATACAGCTTTCAGCACAATTCCAGCTTCCGGGAAAGCGTAGTTTGGAAGCAATCCTTCGTCTGACAGGAAATTGAAGATGTTCTTCTTACCAAGTTCCTGACGAACACTAATCAGGGCAGATTCCTCACTTTTCAGCTCTTTGATTTCTTCATCATAAGAGCTATCCTTTGGCTTTGCTTCCAGCTCTTTGATCATGTCCTTTAGGCTGTCAATACTGGATCGAAGAGCTTCCTGCTGCTTCTTCAAATCTTCAAATGCATCCAGAATCTTGACATACATGGGACTATTGTCAGAGCCCTTACCTCTGGCAAAAGCCTCAAGTTCCTCACGGATTACTGAAGACTCTTCGATAGTCCCCCATGCTCCGGCAAACATCTGAATAAACGAGTTCAACAACCGTGAGAGCGTGCTCTGCACATAATTCAGGAAATTGAACGGGAACATATCTTCCGGATGAGAGTCCAGCTTATTTAGAACTGTTCCGATATGCTCAGGGATAGCTTTTTCTTCAACGCCCTTCTTTACCCAGGAATCCATGCAGAATGCGACAAACTGGCGCTCCAATACGGCAGATGCCCGCAGGAAGATTTTCGGTGGTGTCACATTACCGGAGATCATATCCTGCGGATCCGCGTAGAAGTAGAGGTCATGCGGGCGAGCGTTGGCCACAGCAAGCGTCAGAGCATTGCCGTCTTTTCTGCCGGCGCGCCCAGCTCTTTGCAGAAACTGACTCTGTGCCGGAGGCATACTACAGAGGATAACGGTCGAGAGATCACCGATATCAATACCCATTTCCAGTGTGGGCGTACAGGAAAGAACATTCGGGTCCCAAAGGGCTTTGGAATCTTTTCCTCGTTTGAAATCAATCTCCAGTTGCTCCCGATCCGGGCGCTCCAGAAGTCCTGTGTGTTCACGAGCGTTGATGCGCTCCAAGTCCCCTGAGCTATACAATTTCCCATAATAGCCAAGACCGGACGTAGCATCTTCCTTGATACTGCCTCCACAATTCGAGCACTGGCACGGTGCATTCTGCCAAAATTCGAGGTCTTCTGCGGAAACAGAGTAAACAGACCCGCACGTATCACAGCGCATCTGTACTACATCCGAGGAAACATAGACTCTTTCCTTGTTCAGGCCAAATACCTTGTATTCCGGTGAAGAAGGCACTACGGAAACTACCCCACATTTGACAGCTTCTTCAAGAATAAATCTGCCAATGTAGGCGAAGTTGCTTTCCTCGACCAGAAAAGTCTTGCAGCAATCTGCAATCCAGTCAGCATATTTATTGGAGAATGGAGTATCAACATCATACGACTTTTTCCCGCTGCCAAGATTCTCGACGATGAAGCGAGGCGTATTGCGTCCGGACTGCCTGCCGGGCAGCCATCTGTTGCGGTCATTTGAAAGCATATAGCCGTTGAAGCTGTTCGTGGTATACTCATCAAAGACACCATCCGCAAACGCGCCATTCTGTCGCATCAGATTGAGATAACCGACGACCATGCGCTCATAGTCTGCCTTTGTTTCAGCAGAAAGTACGCCGAGCTCATTTACAGAGCGTTCTTCAACAGCTCCGGCAATCGCACGGATATCGTCGGGATTAAAAGAAAGCACTGAGCAGCCGGACTTCTCCAGCGTCCTGCCAATCTTTCCTGTGAGGCCATATTCCAGCATGATCTCGTACTTCAGGCGCTGTTCAATCTCGTACATGAGTATCTTCGCCTGCTTGTCCTTGCCAAGCTCACGCTTTTCAATCATGTCCTCATAAGCGTGCTTCCATGTGAGATTTGGAGCAATGAAGAAGCTAACAAACTCTTCATCTGTCATTTTCCCATGCCAGTACCGGACAAATCCATCCTGGAAATCAGCCAGAGACTTGCCAGCGCCAAAATCAGCGCAGTATTTCTGCATCGCTGTGCGGAGTCCAAACCGCCATGTTCTTGAGTTGAAAAATCCAGCTCTATGCGCAGCATCCTGTACGCTGTCCGAGAATGCCAGCGTCTTCTTATCATCATTGAACTTGGACGCAAACATCTGCGAAATGCTTGCGCTTATTTCCGTTGCTCCTCGGAGGCCCATCAAGGAAAGGCCACGTCGGCTTCCGCAGCAAGGACAAATGTACTGTTTGTGATCTTTTGTCCCTGACGTCCGAATCGGGCTCGGGATAAAGATATCGATCATTTCCGCGCCGCAGCTTGGGCAGTTATCGCTGCCGCCATCGTAATTGGTGTCTACCTTCAGGCAGTCTGGGCAGAGCTTTGCCGGAATCATCCCCGCCATATGCTCATCATGCCCCTTCGGGAACATCATGACAATCTGATCGTCCGCCTTGAAGTAACGATTGTAGAATGCCTCCAGATTGCCCATCGTTGCATTCTGGCGCTCATTCAAGATGGAAACCCATCCTGTGATTCCGCAGTCTCGGCAATTCACGACAGGAAGGTATTCCTTTGCCTGCTGGGAATTCAGGTCATGCGCGATCTCATAAGTAATCTCCTCTGGATCAACCTTTGCAACAAGGCGGCGCAGTTCGCGCATCCAAAGCTGAACCTGAACGAACAGGAACGGACGCAGTTTGGGCGCTGAGCCTGTTCTCGCATGAGAAATCAGGGCAAACAGGGAGTCGATCACTGCTTCTGCATCCGCATATTCGTTCAGCTGCGGATAGTGAACAGAGAGATCCTCCGCAATCTTGGCGATCTGATAATAGTTGCCGCCCGTCAGATTGATGACCGCTTGCATGAAGCTATGATGCATTAAAGCATTCCCCAGGAGCAGTCGCCCGTCATCCGACATTACATCCTCGGAAAACTTTGGAAACCATGCATCAACCGCATACCGTAAATAATCAGCAAGCTCATCCTCTCCAGCCAGTCGGCTAAGTTCCAATGCCTGTTCGGGAGTAGGCATATCGAAATCAGTAATTTCGGCATCAGCAAAGAATTCCGTCGCACTCAGGCGGTCCTCTGTGATAACCGCATCACGTTCAAAAAATTCCCCAAATATCTCTGTAGCATATTCTATGATGCTGCTGTTGTTGTCCTTAGACCCCATCGTTGCCGAAGTGCCGATGCAGCAAAGATAGCCATCATAGATACCGAGGCGACGTTTTAGACGGCGGATCAGGCACGCAAGGTCGGTACCCTGTGCGCCATCAAAAGTATGTAGTTCGTCTACCGCAATGTATTTGAGCGTCTCTGCGTTATTATCCTGCCAGAGGATCGTATCCTTCGGCCGAACCAACAAATAGTCCAGCATTTTATAGTTGGTCATCAGGATATCCGGAGGATTGTTCAACAGCGTCTCATGATCCGTTATCACACCATGCTCTGACATCATCCGAGCAGGGGTTTCCTCCTGACCACCGACATACATACCAACTCGCACATTGCCGCGAAGCCCATTGCTGTGATGGATCAACTCCGCGATACGTTTCGCTTGGTCAGAGGCCAGAGCATTCATCGGATAGATGATCAGAGCCTTGATGCCCCGTTCGCCACGATGCTTATAGCAGTATTCCAGAATCGGGTAAAGGAAGCACTCTGTCTTACCGGAGCCCGTTCCTGTTGCCACCAAAGTTGAGCGTCCATCATCGCCCGTCAAACGTTCAAATGCTTTCTGCTGGTGAACATAGGGGAGATATTCCGGATGAATGGACTCGAAGCATGTTGGCATCTGTGATGCCACACGGAATGGAAGACGTACAGCAACATAGGGCTCATGGTAAACCGAGTCCTTCGTAGCAAGCATTTTTTCTACAGAACCTTTGAAGGGTTCATTGGTCATGGGGAAAGTTGTCTCAATATAGTCCCCGATGCCTTGCTCTAATTGCTTTGCCAGTATGGATGGTAACATACCGTCTGTCCTCCCCAAATATTTTGGGTTATTTTGCCTAAAATCGTATCTAATTGGATGTGCTTCAGGACTTT
>Ga0310695_10003967_pt1 | contig 28020 bp, 52 predicted proteins | sample RumenRJG_04DNA_FD_203882 | JGI IMG/M metagenome (GOLD analysis project Ga0310695, IMG submission 203882) | Bovine rumen microbial communities from Lethbridge, Alberta, Canada - RJG_04 (v2) (version 2) | ecosystem: Host-associated > Mammals > Digestive system > Stomach > Rumen | place: Canada... | reverse complement strand
CGGTGGCTGCGGTGGATTCCTTTACGTCGTCCTCGAAGGAGTCGAAGCGGGAGTCGATGCGCTGGAGCAACGATTCGAGCTTGACGAGGAACTCCGCGTTCCCGCCGAACTTGAAATCAAGATTGAATACTTCGGACATCGCCATAGTTGCTATACCTTCCCTTTTTTCTTTCCCTGCTCAAGAATCGCCTCGGCCTCGTCCTCGTCCTCGGCTTCTTCTTTCCTTTTTTGGTCGTAGTACGTCGGCCAAATCCGCTTGTAATCGTTCTGCATCGAGAGGTAGGCATCCGCCTTGCGCATCTCGCCGAGCGTCCACGAATCCACCTCCTTCAGCGAAAGCCGCAAATTACAAACGAGGCGCCAGAACAGCGCCTCGGTTATCATCTCGTCCGATAGAGTACCGACAACGCCCAACCCGTCCGAGTCGCTCTTGTCGTCTTCCATCATTTTTTGGACGACACGGTTTTCGTAATTCAGGCGCCAGTGTTCACGACTTTCGCTTTCTTGAAAGGGGTGAGCTCGTATGCCTCCCAGATTTGGATGAGCAGGCCGTAGAAGCCGTCGAGGTCGCCCACGAAAAAGTCGTAGACGTTCTCGGGCGTGACCTTCACGTTCTGTTCGCCCTCGTTGCCGACACGGACCACCTCTACCAGGGTCTGTTCCACGATTTCGTCGAACTTGTAGTCCTCCATTTCCGCGAACGCGTGGAGAATCATCATCCCCATGTCGTTCTTGTCCTTTGCGACATCGCGGAATTGGTACGCCAGGTCCGTGACCTTGCGGTCAAGGTGGCAGGCCTGGCGTCCCGTGATGGGGTACACCTGGTACTTGTGGTCTCCCGAAACTATCTCCTTGTAGGGTTGTTCTGCCATGTGGACTCCTTGTTAGTACAGATTCCTCTTGTCGCCGGAGGCTTTTGGCGCCTTTTGGATGAATTCAACCGCCTGTTGCAGCTTTTGAATGAACGCCTTTGTTTCCGGGACGCTGACAGTGCCGATTGCGGCCCAGTTGATTCCGAATGTCGGGTTTGGAGAGTCCCAATTACTCTTTTCGTAAATCTGAACACGGCGCCCAAGTTGAGAATTCGCCTTAGCGATGTAGGTGCTCAAGGCGTAGTTAGCCTTTTCGCCCTTGGACGTCTTTTCTCCCCTTGCCGCTGCGCGATGGAACCGCGCATTGAGCTTTTTGGAGACATCGTCGTCCATGCAGTATTTAGCCTTGACTTTTTCAAGATTGACCATAGGTTATGCTCCTTCGTATTCAGCGTCGAGGGTTACCTTGAGGGTCACGGTGCGGGCCTGCGCGGACTTGGCGCGGACGGGCTTGCCGATGCTCATGACGGTGGCCGTGCCGAGCAGCTTGTAGTTGCCGTCGGTGCGGACCATCGAGAACGGGAACGGGCCTGCGCCCGTCTTGCGGTCGGCGATGGATGCAAGCGCGAAGATGTCGAGCTGCTTGCTGGTCGCGTGGATAGGGAGGTTAACGGTGGCGAGGTGGTTTTCCACGAGGGAGCGTTCCACGTAGCCGTTCTGGCCTTCCACGAATTCCCACAGCTCACCGTCGGCGGTGACGGACGCGTCGCCGTTGAGGTCGGTAATCGCGGCGCCGTTAAAGTTGATGATGAGGTTCTTGTGGTTCCAAGTTTTTGTAGTAGTTGCCATTGTGATTTCCTCCCCTTATTAGCGAACCACCTGGAGTTCGATGGTCTTGACGGTGTGGATGGATTCCTGGATTTCGAACGTCGCCCTCACGTCCGGAAGGCTGCGCACGGCCTTGTCCTCGGCGGAAATGTCCGCGTATTTCGGGACCTCGATGTCCGTGGAGTCCGGGAGCACGTAGCGGTGGTCGTTGTCCATGGCGGTGTTGAAGATGCCGTTCATGGCTGCGGCGATAGCCTGGATGCCGGAGTCGTTGTAGTCCACGCCGTCGCCGTTGTTGGCGCTGCCGAGCGTGTTGAACACGGCTTCCTGGGTGCGGAACTTGAGCCAGTCCTTCTTGACGACGGAGTCGATGAAGGCCTTGTCGGAGCCCGTGGTGCCGAAATAGGTGCGGTCGACGCCAGCGATTTTCACGTAGACGTTCAGGCCGAGGTCCTCGGCGTCCTTGAGGTTGGCCTTGCTTGTGGAGTCGGCCTTGATGGACGCGAGGGTCTTGTGCGCCCAGGTGCCGCGAGCCGGGTCGTTGCCGCAGCGGTCGGCCACGAGGGCCGCCGCGAGGCTCTTTCCGGACGTTTCCTTGTGGAAATAGATAGCGACGCGGGAGAGCGGCTTTTCGGAGAGGGTAGCCATGGCGTCTTCGCCTACGGCGCGGTCCTGCACTTCGATGTGGCCCAGCTTGGAGTTCGTCTTGCACCATTCCTCGAGGGCGTTCGCGAGGGAAACGACGGAAGAAGAGGTGGCGCCTTCGCCCAGGCGGACGATGACGTTGTAGAAATCAATCTCGCGGTTGTTGGCGTCGCGGCCCATGTCGAGCGCGGCGTCGAGCACGTCGCCGATTTCGGATCCGGTCGGGTCGGCATCGACGGGGATGCAGACGAGCCTGCCCGGATTGTCGGCTTCCTCGAAGAAGGCCTTGGTGACGGCCACGATGTCGGCGCCGTCGGTGCCGTCGGTGTTGCTCGGGGAGCCCGAGAAGCCCGTGGAGTTCCAGACGACCGTGAAGGCGCCGTCAGCGCTTGCGGTGGCTCCGTATGCCTCGGACGTGATGGTGAGTTTCGTTGCGGACGCCTTGGCGGTGTAGCCTTCGGCGTTGAAGGACGTGGCGAGGGCCTTTACAACGGAGCGCACGGTGGATGCGTCGTCGCCACCCTTGACCTTTGCGGTAGCGACAGTGGTGCCGCCGAGTTTCAGCTGCACCTCGCCGCTTGCGGCGGTCGAGACGGACGGCTCGAGGAACACGACGCGGCGTGTCCCGGTTTCGTAGGCGTCCTCGACGGATTCCTGGTCATAGAGCACCTGCGTAGCGGCGCCCTGCTTTTCTGTAACGCCGACTACGGCGGCGGTGTTTACGCTGGTGGCTGTTGCGCTGGCGACGGCATCGCTCACGCGCACTTCCACAATTTCGTCTATAAGTTTATCCATCGTTTACCTCTACGTGGAATGGTTGTTCATTGTTCAAGCTCACGTCCACGCTTTCCATTCTCGGCGTGGTGTGTTCGATAAAGTCGTAGAATTGGAAATCCGCCACCATCGTCTTCTGCTGGATGTAGAAGGTCCCGTCCTGGAACCCGTTGTCCACGATGTCGCCGATTTCCCAGACTGCGAATCCGGCGTCATCGCCGTCATCCCTCGTTTCCACGTGGGCGGCGACGTAGGCGTCGAACTCGTCGGACTGAAGCGCGTTGCGGATTTTGCGGAGAGCTTCCCCGTCGTCCTCCACGCCGTAGAACTGCACGTTGGCCACCTGCATGACGGCCTTGTATTTTTTCGCAGGGACGTCTCCTGTGGCCGCGTTTCCGGTAGCCGGGGCGTTCCCCCCGTCGATAAAAATCGGGGCCTGTGCGCCACGCACGGGGCCTGGAATAAAGCGGTCGCCGACCTGGCGGACATTCTGCAGGTAGACGGTCACGTAGGGCCTGGCGTCAGGTGCCGGATTGTTGCTCGGCCCCTTGATGCAGACGATGCCGAGCTCGTCCGTCACGTAGTCGCAGAGAATGGTCAGGAGCTCGTTACGGGTCATGCAGCGAAAGCCTCCGTTACAGCCTGCGGCACCTCCTCCGCAGGGACCATTTCAGCGACGTATTTCCAATGTTCGATTCCCCGCAGGTGCGGGTAGTATTGCTCCGAAACGAGCTGGTAGATTTTCCCGCCGAAATTGACGTACCCGCCGTCATTCCCCCCATGGGTGCGGCAGGTCAGCATTTCGGACGAGTAGATGTCCACGTTCCCGGTGTTGCGGGTTCCGGTTACGGCTGGAATCTGCTCCTTGTAGGTGGCGCTCTGAATCGTGCCGTGGACCATCTTGTCGACGGTCAGTGAGCCATGCACGTAGTCGCCGTGTTCGTAATGGCCGTCCTTCAGCTCGATGTAGCGGAACTGCTTGTTGAAAAGGGTCGCCATGGCCTAGAACCCCCTGCACATTCCGAAGCCGAAGGCCCCGGTGAGTCCGGGCAGCGGTCGCTTGGAGTTCAGCAAGTCGAGATACGACCGCCCGTAGGTGGTCTGCAGGAGGTCGTCGTTCGTTCCGCCGCCAGCAGCCGAGTAGGATACGGAGAGCCCGCCTTCGGACTTGGAGGAAACGGAACCGACCTCGTCGCCGCCGCCCCTCGTTTCGAGGGTGCCGACGTGCGAGGCCAGGTAGCAGAGCGCCAACGGGTAGGCATCGCCGAAATAGGCCTTGTCCACGCGGAGCTGGGCCATCTCGAGCCACACGTCCACGCGGGCGTTGCTGGAAAGCTCGGCGGTCATGAACCGCTTGGCCTTCAAGATGTCCTGTTCCGTTGCCGCCATGCCCGGATTCCTTATGCGCCCTTCTTCAGCTGCTCGTCGAACTTGTCGAGCTTCTTTTCGGCAGCGGTAGTGTCGATGCCCTTGACGGCCTTCTTGAGGCCCTTCACGGCATCGCGGGTCGTGACGTTCTCGACGGCGTTCTTCTTGTCGGAGTCGTTCATCTTGTCGGGGTCCTTGACGGTGAGTTCGCCACCGGAAATAAACGCCTTGGCGTCGTCCTTCTCGGCGTCGAATTCCTTGTCCTCGAGGACGTTGGTACCCGGAACGAGCAGCTTGCCGCACGCGTAGATGGCGGCTGTGGTATTGTTGATTACGATTTTCATAATAATTCGACCTCCTATGGTCCTTTTGGGTTTATCGAAAGTTCAAAAAGGCACTCCCATGGGAAACCGCACACCCGCCGAAGCAGATGTACGGCAACCCCATAGGAGTTCGGGAACAAGAATCAAGCAGGATTACACGCCGTCCATGTAGACGCCCGTGGTCGGGCGACGCCATGCCGTGCCGCCCGTGCGGGCGACGCAGTTGTAGATGATGGACAGGCCGACGTACTGGGCCGGGAGGACCTTGAACACCACCGGAAGGATGGAGAACACGTTCTCCGGGGCCTTCTTGTAGAGAAGGGCGCGGCCCACCGGGGCGTTGTTGATCACGCCGACGCCGTCGGCGGAGTTGCAGCATTCGATGGACTTGATGCCCTGCGGGGCGAAGCGGTCCTGGAGGGCCTTGAGGAAGGTCACGTCGGAGTCGACGCCCTTGGTGCGGGTGGTGAGGCTGGTGTAGGCTTCACGCGGCAGCTTGAGGGTGTCCGGAGTGACGGTACCCGAACCACGCGGACCCTTGGTGGCGTTGAACACCGCGTCCACCATCGTCTGGATGTCCTTGGTGATTTCGTCGAGGGTCTTGTCCTTCCACTTCTTGGAGGTGCCAGCGGCGTTGTCAGCGGCAACGGAGCGGGTCACGTTCGGGTTGGTGAGAAGGCCCTGCAGGCCCCAATCCTTCTCGCCGACGTAGATGATTTCGTCAATCTTCTCGTCGATGGTCTGGCGGGCTGCGCGTGCGTCGAGGGCTTCCAGCGGGATGCCAGCGAAGGCGGCGCCGTCGAGTTCCTCGTTCGTGAACTTGTAGGAAGCGCCAACGTTGTGGATTTCGACCGTATCTTTCTTGAAGGCGAGAGACACGGGCGGGAGGTCCTTGGCATCGGCGGAGATGACCTTGGCCATGCCGAGCTTGGTGATGGTGCGGACCGTGTAGGTCTGGGCGCCCTTGCTGATGCCGCCCTTGATGGGTGCGGACATGATGGCGTCGAGGTTTTCACGGGGGAGGTCGTAGGCCTCCTTTTCGATTTGGTTGAAGTCGCGGCGCAGGCTGTTGAGCGTATCGCCGTCGTACTGGTCGAGAATGTTAGCCATTGTGCTTTTCTCCTTTTACTTGAGCACGACAACGGCGTAGGAGCCGCTCGGTGCGGTAGACATGAACTTGCCACCCTTGACCTCGGTCAAGGAACCTGTAGCTTCGCCAGCGAACGCCACGAAATTGCCGGAGGCGTCGATGCCGACACCCTCGCCGGACTTGACGTCGCCGCCGACGGAGACCCAAATCATGCCGCTGGTGACAACGGTGACCGGAGTGCCGACGGGATATTCGTCGCGGGTCTGGATGCGCTGGGCGATGCCGAGGAAGAAGCCGCCTTCGGCGGGCTTTTCGGCGTAACCCTTGACGTCTTCGCCTTCCTTGCCGTACACGGGGAAACCGCCCTCGGAAGAGGACGCCTCGGCCATGCAGCGGGAGACGGTGGAATAGGGCTGGTCAGGGAAAATGAGGCCCGGAGCTGCTACGCTGCGGCCATAGTCTTCTGCGGTAAATGCCATGATTAGGCCTCCTTCTTTTTGAGTCCGTTGGAGAGGGCGATCATGTCGCTCTGCAGCTTGTCGGACATGTTGTCAAACTGTTCTTCTTCGGCGCCGTCGCGGGCTCCGTCGAGCTGGCTGGCGGGATTCTTCTTGGTTCCGCCCTTGCCGCCCTTGCCCTTGTCGCAGCCATCTTCCTGGTCGGCCTTTTCGGCGCGGTCTGCAAGAACCTTGTTGGCGCTTGCGAAGAGGGCGTTGATGCTGGACTCGTCCTCGATGGAGTCGAGGTCGATGCTGTCGAATGCGGCAGCGATGACCTTGCGCTTGAGGTCGGAGACGTCGTCGGACGATTCGCATTCGATGCCAGCGGCACGCGCAGCGTCGAGGATTTCGAGCTTGGCGTTCACGGCGGCGTCGATAACGGATTCGTCGATTTCGTCATTGGCGGTGTCGAGCTTTTCCTGGAGGTCCGCGATTTGAGAGTCCTTCTCGTCCACGGCACTCAGGAGAGTTTGAATTTCATCGAGTTTCGTGGCCGCGTCGTTCTGCGCAGCCTGGAGAGCTTCGATGACCTTTTCGTCGGCCTGGTAGTCTACGCCGTCGAGCTGGATTGTTTTCATGGATTGCTCCTGGTTATGGTTGTTGTCGTTCAAAATCACGTCCGGGCTGCCCTTTCCGTCGTTGACGACCACGGGCTGCCCGTCTTGATATTCGTTCCCGTCTTCCGTAGGTTTCGTTTCGCCATCTTCCGGGTCGGCCATGTCGAAAAAGTCCGCGAATTCTGCGGAGTCGCCGACCGTGAAATTAACCTTGTCGCCTGCGCGACCCTTGGTCACGAGGGCGAGGTGGTTGTAGACGATATCCTTCTGCTGCTGATCGTGGTGCACGCCCTGCCACACGCCGTCGTTATCGATGACGGAGCAGCGATAGCCCATGGAGAAGGCCTTCACGTCGCCCCTGTCGATGGCGTCGATGGCGTCCTTGTTCGTGATGGTCACGGTGACGCGGTTGTTGAGGCCGTCGAAAGAGGCGTCGTTTGCGGTCATGCCGACCTGGAGGTCCTTGACGTTGTTCACGTTCACGGGCTTGTTGGGGTGCTGCAGCGTGATGGGCTTGCAGTTGATGGAAGCGGTGGCCGCCTTGACGTCGTCGACGTCGCGGAGGCGCTGCACAAACTTCTTGTTCTGGTCGAGGTAGCGGAAAACACCGATACCCGTGCAGACCACGTTGCCCTGGTAGTAGCCTTCCGGGGTCTTGTGGAGCACGTTGACGTCAAACTTCTGTATGTCTTGCTGGAACATTTCTTTCATTCCTTTTCGCCAAATCTACGCTTGCTTGTTGTTTCAAAGGGGAAATCGTGAAATTCTTATGAATTCGGGATTTTAAACCATGTTCATGACAGAAATGCCGCCGCCCACGTTGGCGTAGGTAGCCTTGCGGAGCAGCTGGTTGAATTCCTCGGTCGCCGATTCGATTTTTTTGTAGACGGCAGCGAGATTCCTTACAGCCGGGGAGTTCTTTTTCAGCACGCCGTTTTTCTGCTGCTCGGCCTGGCAAGCCTTGAAAGCCTTGTCCCATGCGGCAGCCAATTTCGACACCTCCGGTGCCGCGTCACTCTGCGTCACGCCGTATTTGGCCTTGATATCTTCGAGAGTCATTTTTTACCTCATTTTTAGACAATGCCGTCCGTGTCCTTTCCCTTCATCGCCGCGACAAAGAAGCGCGAGGCGAGCTGGTACTGATTCTTCCAGCGCCCGTTCAGGCGGTTGTAGTCGTCAATGAAACGGCCCAGCATCCCCTTCTCGACCATCGCCTTGATTTTCGGGCCGTTCTTCACGAAATCCATGTAGAGCTTCTTGACCTTGTCAAGCAGGCCCTTCGCGGACTTTTGGGAAACCTTGCGGTCGGTCTTTGCGACGAGCTGGTTGAATTCGCGCTCGTTCTTGAAATAGCTGTCGACGTCGGCCTTGGTCGGCTCGGACGCGTCGATGCAGTATTTTTCGAGCAGGGAAATCTTGTTCATGGTTTACCCCATTGTCTTCGCGAGCTGTTGCAGCTTCGCGGTTGTCTTGATAAGTTCTGCGTTGGAGACGCCGCCCTTGCCAGCGCGGGCGATCATGCGGTCGACCACGGCGTTGAGCGACACCTTCGCGGCGTTCAGCTGGTCCACGAGCTTTCCCGTTTCCGCCTCGCCGTCGTCCTTCTTCTTCGGTTCCGGAGCGGGTCGGTTGTACTTCTTGCGGAGCGCCACCAGGGCTGCGGCTGTCGCCATGTTCTTGAGTGTTTCGGCGGCCATGGGCTATTTCACCTTCGCGATGTTCTCGCCAGCCTTGTCGAGCATACCGTTGATTTCGTCGATGTACTTCTGCGCGAGCGCCACCTTGCGCCTCTGCTCCTTCACGTCGGCGGCCATGCGCTGCGTGCGGTGCTTGAACCACTCGGACTTCGGTTCGCTTCCAGCGTCCTTCACGAGCGATTCGGTTTCGTTGAGGGTGGATTTCGCGCCATCGCGCATGGATTCGAGGTCAACCGTCACGGAGACGGAGCCGTCGAGGGAATATTTCTGCTTGATTTCTGCGGTCGTGCTCATAATGAACACAAAATTAGGCCCCGGAACGCCCCGGAGCCGTTTTTCGTGAAATTCTTATAAATTGGGGTTGACAAAAAGAAAAACCACCTGGGCTGCGAACCCAGGTGGCGTCATTTTAACCGTAGTGAGCGACTAACGGAATTCTAGAATGTCGAGGCACGCCCGGATTCCGTCTTGACTGCCTTGCGCTGCTCGATTTTCATTTTTTTTACCTCAACTTGAGATATGCGTTATACAAGGAGGCCCTCTTTTTTTCGAACTCGGCCAACTCTTTCGTGGCCTTTGCAATTTCAGCCTTCTTCTTTTCGATGCGGGTCTCGTTCAGTTTCCACTGTTCGTATGCAGCCCTTGCCTCCTTGGGGAGAGAAAGGATGTCCGTCTTTTGGCCGAACTTTGTATTCTCGCGCAGCTTACGCTTCCAATCCGGAGAAACATTCGGGTCAATCTTGAAGCCCACTCCATTCTTGCCAATCGCACCGGAGCCAATAGCAAGCTGCCCCGTCTGGCGGCGGTCCATGCAGTAGCGTTCGAAAAAGTCGTTCTTTTGCATATTTCGTTTCCTTTGCGGTTTATTCCGCGTTTGCTTGCGCGGGTGGAGTCTGCGCCCCGTCCGGTGTCTCGGTATTGACGGAAATCTCGCTCGTGCCGCCGTTCAGGATCAGGTTTTTGCGTGCCTCCTTCGGGGTCATCGAGCCCATCTCGAACAGCGTCTTGCAGCTGTTGACCCGCTTCTCGAACAGGTCGGCCTTCTCGGACTCGGTGCTCTGCGAAAGCTCGCCGAACGTGAAATCCTGGATTCCCTGCTTGCCCTCGTTGCGGTTGCGGAACTCGGTCAGCATATCCACCATCGGCTCGTAGAGGCAGTCGTTGCGCCATTGCTCCACCATGTCGTTGTATTGGCGGATGTCGCCGTCGTTGGTGCTGGAGAGGCCGGAGACCATGTTGCCGAAAAGGATGGAAACCGGGATGTCGGTAAGGCCGGAGAGGTAGGCCATGAGCATCTTTACCGATTCCGGTACGTCGCCCATGGAATGCGACTTCATTTCGAAGGAGTCTTCCTTGTCCTGGAACACGGCACGCATGGTGGACATCCCTATCTTGACGAGGCTCATGCGTTCGCGGGCCTTCTGCATGCCGTCCGCCTGGGCAAGCATCTGCGAGAAGCCGTTCATGGAGAAAACGGACAGGCCGTTCTCCTGGAGCATGTTCGAGATGGCGCCGAAGGCTGGCGGCAGCTTCTTGATGCCGACGTTTGCCATGTCGATTTCGGAGACGCCGAAGATGTAGGTGCGGATGTCGGTATCCATGAGGTCGGGCGCGTCGACGCCCTTGAAGATGTGGCAGCGGCTGGCGTGGATGTGGACGATGGAGCCGTTTCGCACCTGGACGGGGAACCTTTCGATTTTGCCGAACCAGGGAGATTTCACGTCGTTGCAGATGTCGGACTCGGTGAGCATGATTCTGCCCGGCGTGTAGACGCGGTATCCGGCCACCTTCGCGGACTTGCTGACCTCTTCCTCGAGCTTGCCTTCTTCCTCGCCCTCGAAAAGGGTCACGACGAGGGCGCCGCCGAAAAGGCGAGCCCACGTCCCGGCATTACGGCAAGCCCGAAAAAAGCCGAGCCGGGACAGGGCCTTGTAGGTCTTGTCCTCCTTGTCGTCGTTGATGACGATGGGGGTCTTGAGGGCCTTGACTGCAGGGCCGCGTGCGATTTTCTTGACGACGCCGTCCTTGACGTACTGCGCCGCGAGGGCGTCGTAGTTGGGTAAGGACACCCCGCACACTATCCTGGTGTGCTCGTCCTTGTCCATTCGCGGGTCCCCGAGCCCCGTGACGAAATTGGCGTATGCGCCGTCGGAGAGGTAGAAAAGGTCGTTCTGGGTGTCGTTCGTCGTTTCAGCCATAATTGCCTCAAAGTTACACCGCGATTCGGCGCTGGAGCCGTTTTAATGAAATTCTTGTAAATTGGGCGCCTAGATAAGGTCCCACAGCGATTTCCGGTGCCACGTCTGCGAAAGGCCCTGCGAGGTGGCGTCCACCTGGTCGTCGTGCGTCGCGTTCGGGAACTTGGTGAGCTCGTCGATGTATTCCATGACCCACGGCGCGATGGACGGGTCCGGCACGTAGACGTTGCCAGCCTCGAAAAGCGGCGTCACGGCGTGTGCGCGGGCCAGCTTCGATTCCGTCGGGTTGACCCCGATAATTCCGGACACGTGCTCGTTCAGCATGTCCATGACCGCCTCGCCGTTGGCCTTCGCTTCCACGTACTTGGCGATGGCCTCCGGGTGGTTCTCGGTCATCATCATCATGGCCCGCAGCGACTCGCGGAACGTCTTCTTGCCCCACACGCGCTCGAGCAGGTAGTAGTTGGCGCCCTTCTGCCCCCACAGCTGGCCGCAGATGTTGTCCGCGTTCGTCGTCTTCTTGAACGTGAAATCCCAGGATTGGAAAACGCGGTCGAAAATCCTCGGCAGGTTTTTCTCGTCCCAAAACTTGAACCATTCGCGCTTGAAGATGTTCCCGGACTCGACCATCGGCGACTGCATGTACTGCGACGCGAATGTTTCCGGGTCCGCCGCCTTCATCGCCTCCAGCTGCTCGATGGAGTGCTTCTCGGGCCACAGCGGCGTGCCGTCCTCGTTGATGGCCGGGAGCGAGAGGACCTCCCAGGGCTCGCCGGATCCGCCGTCCATGAGGAACCCGGCCATGTCGTGGTCGTGCAGGCGCTGCATGATGAGGATTACGGGGGTCACGCCCGGATTGTTGACACGCGACGAAATCGTGTTGTTGTAGCGGTTGTTGACGCGCTCCCTCTTGAGCTCGGAAATGGCGTCGGCTGGTTTCAGCGGGTCGTCGATGATGATGGCGCCGCCGAACCCGTCCGCGTCGGACCCGGTTCCCTGATACTGGCGGTCGCCGAAGTCGCCAGCGCCGAAACCCGTGATGGGCGACCCCGTCGACACGGCGTAAAGGCCGCCGCCGGACGTCGTGTACCACTTCTCCTTGGAGTCGGTCTTCTGCGAAATCTCCGTGGCCGGGAACAGGTACTGGTACGCGGGGAGCTTGATGATGTCGCGGATGTAGTCGGAGTTGTCCTTGACGAGCGAATCCGAATACGAAAGGTGCATGAATTTCGCACGCGGGTTGTTCGCCATGCACCAGGCGATGAACATCTTCACGCAGAGCTCGGTCTTGCCGTAGCGCGGCGGGATGTTGACTATCAGGCGCCGGATGTCGCCACGCGCCACGGCCTTCATCTTGTCGGCGATGAGCCTGTGGTGCGGCGCCTTCACGAACTTGCGCCCGGTCAGTTGCTTGAAGAAGAACCGCGTGAAGAACTCGAAGTCCGTCAGCAGCTTCGACGTGAGTACGGCCCGGACCTCCGGTGCCAGTCCGTTCTCGAAGTCGAGGTCTAGCAATCGCCCTCCAGGGCCTCCGATATCTCCTTGACCTGCTCGGGGGCGACCGTCGCCGCCTCGACGTGTATCGGGTTGTCCTTGCTGCCGAGGGCCTCGGGCGATTGGTCGAAATGCATCCCGGCGAGCTGCGCGAGCTGGACAAACGCCTTGCTGTTGCCGTCCTTGATGGCCTTCTGAATCATCGTGAGCATCGCAATCTCGCCGAAGGTACCCTTCCTGCCGAGCTTGTACCCGAGGGCTGCCGCGTTCTGCCGGACCTTCTCGGAGACGTCCATCTTGGAGTTGAAGATTTCGCGTCCCGCGTCAATCAGCAGGTGCCGCTTCTGGTTGTTTTCCAGGCGTTTCTTTACCGAAAGTTCCTGCATTCTGCGTGCGTTCTCTTTCGTGATTCTCGGTCGAAGGTTATCTAGACTCGACATTTTTCGTGCTTTCCCTGTGCAAATTATCGTTAAACGACTTTTTTTTCAGTGCAAAACCGCAAAAAACCATGTTTTCTCTAGAAAAGGGATATCTGGTCCGGGTTTTTCGGGTCGCAATGCTTGACTTTCGGCTGCGTCGACTTTACGAAACGGAAAGCCCACGAGGGTATGTCGCGGACGTTGCGTTCATGGTATGCGCAGTCGATCATCCATTGGATGTAGTCCTGGTAGTGGATTAGGATGTTCCCCTTCTCGCCTCGCCGCATGACGGGGAGCCCCTGCTCAATCCAGGAGTAGACGGAGGTGGTCGAGGTGTTCTCCTTCGCGGCCAGCTCCTTTGGGGAATAGGTGTTCATGTCGGGCTTAACCATCGATGGGTCGATGGGCTGCGTGACGATGCAATAGAGGGTCTTGTTCTGTGATTTTGATTCGGGCATGTACGAAAAACTAGGCCCGTGCATAAAATACGGAAAAAGCCCCGACCGCGAATGCGGGGGGCTCCCGTTTGCAAAATGTGCGTAGCGTTACAGGTTGTGCAAGACGGCTATTTGACCTTCTTCCCGTTCCTCATGATGTCGCCTAGGATACCGCCGCCGGAGTTCGCGTTGGACTCGTTGAGCCTTTGGACGTCATCGCCGTCGAGGCATCCGGACTTCCCGAAAGGCCTGGAGGCTCCGAAATCGTCGTAGCACTTGCAGTCCTCGTTGGGCGCCCACGTCCCGTCAAAGGGGCTTTTCGCGGTGAGCATGGGCAATTCTCCCGTGCAGACGGCCTTGAGGCTCCCGTCCTTCCTCAAGTGTGCGGCTCCCCTATGGGAATACTCCTTCGTAGACGGGTTCTGCTTGTCCATCAGGACATACGACAGAACGCAACCATCGAACACAAACTTCTCTATCTGCACGAGTCCGGAGAACGGCCCGGACTTGATTGGCTGGGACTTCCTCCCTATCACGACGGGGTCTTCCCCGTCATCCTTCATCACGACCCTCTTTGCGCCGACCATCTTGTCGGCTATCCCCATCTTCGTCTCGAATGCGGCAATCTTCGCGTCGTAGTCGCACTTCGGGGCCGCGAAAGCGAATGCGGCGAGCGCAAGAATTGCAATGAAGAGCTTTTTCATGGTGGTACCTCCTATGGTTACGCCACGAATGTAAACAAAAACGCCTGGGAAAGCAAGCGTGGTCCCGAAAAAAAATTACCGGGCGTCGGCTCCGCCCCGCAAAGGGCATAATTCATTTAATGGAATTCTACGTAAACATGAGCTGAGTATGAGGGTTTTAAAAATATAATGGTGATTGCTGAATGTTGAGTGTTGAGTGTTGAGTGTTGAGTGATGAGTGTTGAGTGGCTTGAGCAACCGTTGAGCACTGCTTCAAGCAATGCTTAACCAATGCTATAGCAATGCCTAAGCAATGCCTAAGCAAAGGTCGACCATTTTTTTTCTAGAGGGAAAGGAGCTGGCGAATCATCTCGAGCGCCTGCTCCGGCGTTATCGTCTTGTTCGCCACGTTGACGAGGAGGGTGTAGATGTAGGCGACGGTCTTCATTCGGGCATCCTTCCGTTTGCGTTGTTGTTCCGCCGGGAAAGATAATAACTTTTTGTCCGAAAAATTCACGCCAAACGATATTTTTTCGTCAAAAGTTCACTTTTTGTAGAATCCGTTACTATATTTGGGGCATGCAACCGATAAAAATAAAGGAATTCATCGACCGCGTCGGAATAAAGTCCCAGGAGGACCTGGCCCGCAGGCTCGGCGTCGGGAAGGGGACCGTCTCGATGTGGGCGAAGGGCAAAAGGTACCCCACGCACCAGACCGAGGCGGAGCTGCTCGAGATGGGGATGACCGTCGAGGAACTTTTCGGCAAGCCGTACCCTTCGACCGCAGGCGACCTCAAACCCAGGAGCGAGATGCTCGACATCATGATCGACGCGCTGGCGCAGGTCCGGCGCAACATCGGAGATTTGAAACCCCAAGGAGAAGATAAATGACACACGAAGAATACAAGTCCGCCTTCAACGACGGGCGCTCCGTCGCCGCAGAACATTTCAAGGAAATCGAGATGGGAATCTGCAAGGGCAAGCGCATCGTCCTCGAACAAGTCGTCGCATGGCTCAAGGTCTGCGTCCGGACAGCCAACAGCGACCGCGCACGCGGCATCGCCGACAAGGACGTCCTCGACACCACCATCGGAGCCATCGAGAACATGAGGGACGTCTACGCCGAACAGCTCGCGTCGAGCATCACGCTCGTATCGAACGAAATCTCCAAGGAGGACGGACCCGCGTAGATTGCGGACAAAAATCCGGTCCAGGAAAATATTCAAGACGGACGGCTACGGGCCGTCCTTTTCTTTTTCGACACCTTCCACGACGACGTCCCTGATGTAGCCCCTGCGCTGCAGGTCCGTCAGCGCCTCCAGCATACCCTGGCGCCATTCCGGGGAATCCATCCCGGGCGGGATTGGAGGAAGGGGCGACGCCGCCGAATTCCCGAGAAGGATTTCAGCGTACTCCCTTCCGAACAGCTCCTCCGCCGTTGCACCCAGCTTTATCAGCTTGAGGATGGTCTCGTAGCGCGGGTTCGAATCGCCCGATTTCCACATGCCGACGCGGGATTCCCCGCCATTCTCGAACAGGCGGTTCGCCAGGTCCTTTATCGTCCAGCCTTGGCGGTCGTTAAACTTCTTGACGTCGAACATGGGTAAAAATTTAAAAAATCATCAAAAGTTTTCAAATTATTTTCAAGTTATTTGAAAACGGGGCTTGACTTTTTTCAAATAAGTTGTATTTTTTCCTCAAGAAAATTGGAATTTTTCAACTTAGTTGGAACGCGAACATGGCAGAAAGAAAAATCAAGACCATAGGAATCAAGCCCGCCGCGTACGACATCCTCAAACGGGAGTCCGAGGCGCGAATCAACACCACGAAACCCGACGGTATCATCGACATCGCCACCGAGGCGATAGTGAGGGCCTTCGGCGACAACCAGAAGGAGCCGGAAACATCGGGAGGTTCCGATGGATTGGACGCCTAAATGGGTCAAGCTGCCGATTTTCGACTTTGTCCGCGAGGTCTACTCCTTCAAGGACAATCCGGAAAAAGGCTGGGAATGGCTCATGGAATTCGCCAACGCGCTCATGATGGGTGACAACGGGTCGGGCTGCGAGCTCGCCAACCGCGTCATCGACGAGGCCCAGGCTTTCGCCAACAAGAAGGCGGAGGCCGGACGACTCGGCGGCATCGCAAGCGCGAGGTCCAGGGGCGCCGCCATCCCGGCGCCGACCGGGACGCTCCCGACCACCCAGCAGCTCTACGACTTCGCTCGGGTCGAGGGGCTCGACGAGGCCGACGCACGCGATTGGTACGAAATGTCCGTCACCGATAGAGGCGGGCTCACGCGCAACGGCGAGAAAATCAAGAACTGGAAGGGCGCCTGCAAGCGGTTCTGCAGGGCAAGGCTCACGGCAAGGAACCGACAAGGAGAATCCTAGATGCAGAAAGTAAAGTTCGAAAGGAACATCCCCGCACCGGACGAGGTCCACTCCGGCGTGATGTTCAACGAGTACAAGCCCGAAGGACAGCAATTCACGATGAAGGACATCGTCCTCGGCGGCCTCGCGGTTTTCCTCCTCCTCGCGGCATATTGTGTCGCGGGCTACCTGGAGCTCTGCGTATGAGCATGACGATGAACGACATCGACGCCCTCAACCGGGCGCACGACGGAGCCTGCAAGGAACTCAACCGCTGCGCCGTCGCAATCGCCGAGGCCGTAGCGGACGGCAGGGAACCAGCGGACGCGGACATCAAGGCCTACAAGGTCTCGAAACTCGGGGTGGAATCCACCCGCCGCGACCTGGAATACTGCATGGGGCTCGCCCTCGCGGAAATTCTCGACAAGTAATTCGACACACAAAAAAAGGGAACAAGACCATGAAAAAGGAAACAAAAGAAACAACCGAGACGACGACCGAGGCGCTGATTGTCGATACCGACTACTCCGTCCTCGTCGTCGAGAAAAAGGACCTCCAGGCGTTCTTCCTCGATGCCGAAAAGCTCGACGCCCTCTACGGACACGTCGAGAAGATGGCACGGGCGCTCGTCGCCGACCCCCTCACCAAGGAAGGCGCCTCGCAAATAAAGAGCTGCGCCCGACAGGTCGCGAGCGTGAAGAAGCGCATCGACGACATCGGCAAGGACGTGGTCGCCGAACTCAAGAAGCTGCCCGGACAAATCGACGCCAACCGCAAGAACCTGCGCGAAAGGCTCGAGGCCCTGCAGGACGACATCCGCAGGCCCGTCACCGAAATCGAGAACCGCGAGGACGAAATCGACGGAATAAAGGGCATCCACCTCCGCCTTGCCAACGCCTCCTCCGGGGAAATCGCGAAGGAGCTGGAATTCGTCAAGAAAATCCCGCTCACCGAGGAAAAGTGGCACGAGAGCCTGGAAAAGGCGAAGGCCGCAATCGCCGGGGAAACCAAGGCCCTCGAGCTGCTCAAGTCCACCGCCGAGAAGCGCGAGAAGGACGCCGAAGAGCTCGACAAGCTCCGCAAGAACCAGGAAGAAGCCGACCGCATCATCCGCGAAAACAAAATCAAGGAAGAAGCCCGCGCCGAGGGCTTCGCGCAGGGCAAGGCCGCGGCGGCCCCCACGGCCCCCGCAAACGCCCCCGTGCGCCCGCCGATTCCCGCGCCCGCCCCTTCCCCATCCCCCGCGCCGACAGCGCCACAGGCGCCCGCGCAGCCGCAGCAGGCGGGCTCCAGGTTCACGCCCGAGATGAAGGCCGTCAACAACGCCATCGTCGCCGAAATCGCGAGACTCATCGCGACCAAGCTCGAAGGATTCACGCAAAACGAATACGAACTCGCGGCCCGCGAGGTGGTCAAGGCCATCCTCAAGGGTCAAATCAACAACCTCAAGGTGGAGTACTAAAAATGGAATTCATCGAAAGAAACGCAACATCCGACAAGGCCGCATGGCTCGAAAAGAGAAAGCACTACGTCACGGGAACCGACGCGGCCCAGCTGCTCGGAATCTCCCCCTTCGGTTCCAAGTTCAACGTGTGGCTCGACAAGACCGGGCAGGGGACGCCCCTCGCGCAGACCGCCGCGATGCGTGCCGGGCTCGCATTCGAACCCGCCATCCTCCGCATGTACGCCGAGGACACCGACGCGAAGGTCGAACACATGGACGGCTACGACCTCCACACAAGCGACAATTTCCCGCGCCTCGGCGCATCCCTCGACGGATGGAACCACACCCTCGGAATCCCGGTGGACGCCAAGAACATCCACTGGAAGAACGAAAAATGGGGCGACGCCTGGACTTCCGACTTCCCCGAATACTACAAGACCCAGCTGCAGGTGCAGATGATGGTAACGGGCGCAAGGTTCGCACACCTCGCGGTGATGTTCGCGGGCCAGGACTTCTACATCTACCAGATGGAATGGGACGGGGAACTCGCACGCCGGATCGTGGACGCCGCCGACGAGCTCTTCGAGACCATCGCGTCCGGCGCGATGCCCGAGGCCGGGGGCGACGAAGGCACCTCCATCTACATCAAGGACCATTTCGGCAAGGGCGTCGACGACAAGGAAAAGGAAGCCGACGACGACGTCAAGGCATACATCAAGGCCTACAAGGACGCCGGGGCCGCCGAGAAGGAGGCCAAGGCCAAGAAGGAGGAATACGCCAACCGCATCAAGATTTTCATGGGCGACGCCACGGTCGTTCCCGGATGGTGTACCTGGAAGAACAACAAGGATTCCAGCGTGACCGATTGGGAAGCGGTGGCCGCAGAACTTCTCGCGGGGCTTGCCCCCGAGGCGAAGGCCGACATCGTCAACCGCCACACGTCCGTCAAGTTCGGCGCAAGGTCGCTCCGGATCACGGCCAAGGGATTTTAGACGAACAATCAACAAAAAAGGAACAAGAAAATGGAAAACGCAATCGCACCCGTCAACACCCCTGAACAGCAGATGATGCCCGCCGTGGCAATGTCCGCGTCCGAGAACAACGCAGTCGCCATGGCCGCCCAGCAGAAGGCCATCGTCGAGGCCCGCTACAAGATGGCCCTCGCCCGCCCCCGCGACCTCGACAAGGTCCGCCAGGACATGCTCAAGGACGCGCAGCGGCCCTCCTTCGCCAACGTGGCGATTTACCACAAGCCCGTCGGCAAGGGAATCGAAGGCCCGAGCATCCGTTTCGTCGAGGCGGCCATCCGCAACATGACCAACATCCTCACCGAGACGAGCACCATTTCCGAGGACGACGAACGCCGCGTGATCCGCGTCGCCGTCTCCGACCTCGAGACCAACACCTACTTCTCCCAGGACGTCACCGTCACCAAGACCGTGGAACGCTCGAAGCTGCCGCAGGGCGAAAAGCCCATCCGCGTCCGCACCAACTCCTACGGCAAGCCCGTGTACATCCTGCACGGCACCGACGACGACATCCTCAACAAGCAGAACGCGCTGATTTCGAAGGCGGTCCGCACGCTCGGCCTGCGCCTCATTCCCGGCGACCTGGTCGACGAGGCGCTCTTCTACGTCAGGCAGACGCAGACCAGGCAGGACGCGCAGAACCCCGACGCCGCGAAGAACCGCATCATCGACGCCTTCGCGCAGCTCGGTGTCCAGGTGGAAATGCTGAAGGACTACATCGGCCACGAGCTTTCCGCGCTCGACCCCAACGAGCTGCAGACGCTCCGCGCCATCTACTCCGCCATCAAGGACGGCGAGACGACCTGGAAGGCCGTGATGGACGAGAAGGCCGAGAAGGAGGCCGACACGAAGGCAGCCGGGGCCAAGCAGGCACCCGCCGCGAAGAAGGCCGCACAGCCCGCAGAAAAGGCCGACGCCGCCCCCACGAAAGTAAACGCCGAACCCGTCGATGCGGGTGTCGGGCCGACGCAGGAGTCGACCCCCGAGGACAACGACATGTTCGGCTAGCCGGGTGGTCCGGCACCCCCCGGAGGTATTTCTTTTGTGTTTTTTTGTTTCGCCTCCGGGGGTCAACCCTTTAAACAAAATTGTCCCGTGAGAGGGACAGGTGCTCCGTAGCTCAACGGCAGAGCGGCTGCGTAATAAGTAGCAGATGCGGGTTCGATTCCCGACGGAGCAATAAGGCCGATGGGTGCATAGTTTGACCAAATCAACACAATGTCCCTTACGTACCGCACCCGGAGGCCAACAAAAATGCGACGCGTGAACCAACGATCGCGACGCAGGCTTGAGGGGCATCATGACTCCATTGTTTTTACGAATTACACACTAACCAAAAGAAGTCGTACCGATGGACCTCAAGCACCATTTTTCAAACGGAAGGGGAAAACCATGAGAAACGAGGAATACCTCAAGCTGTGCGCCAAGTACCCGGTCACCCAGGTTCTCGACAAGCTCTGCTGGACGCCGACGATAGCCGCGAAAGCGATAGGAATGAAATCCAGGAACACCATCCTCAATTGGGTCAAGAAAACCAGGCGCGGCGAGATGGACATGCCGTTCCTCGGCGGCAGGGTGAAGGGCGCCCTGGTGTTCATCCCGGTTCGGGAATTCCTGGATTGGTACGGGTACGCGGGGCAGAATTAAAAAAAGGGGAAAAGGAACTCGAATGCAAACTTTAGAAGAATACAAGGAATACGCCAAGCAGCTCGAAGGCGAGGTCAAAAAATGGCACGACGCCTACGACGCGCTGACGGTCGAACGCAACCAGCTCCTCGAATACACCAGGGAACTTGAACAGAAACTCAACCAAAAGGAAAATCAAGATGCACATCGAAATAACAATGACGGACGTCAAGAGGATTGCAAACGAAACTTTACAAGGGGGGGGGGTAAAGACTGAACTCGAAATCGCCCTCGCGAAAAAGTGCTTGCGACTCCATGAAAAACTCGTAGAAGTCAACAACCAGCGCAACGAATTCCTGGAAGGACTTTACACAGCTTTCCTGAGAATCGAAAAAGCAGGAGGCGAAGCGCTCAAGGGGAAACGACTCGCAGACATGGAAGCGAACAGAACAGCCGCACTGAAGAGAGCACAAAAACTCGAAAACGAACTCAAGGGCATAATCGATGGCACTGGCAAAAATCAAGACGGAAGAGGAACGGGCGAGGCTTGATGCCATCTTTGCCGAGATTGAGGCGATGGATCGTGGCGAAATTCCGCAGAAAGCCGACTCCCGCACCCCTGCCCAGATAGCCGAGGACAACCGCAAGGCGAAAATAGACCGACTTGCGAACGCCGACATAAAGGAATTCCTCGGTAACGTCAAGGCCAACATCGGAAACGGTGCGTTCACGACGAAATGGGAGATAATTCTCTCTCGGTTTATCGTTGAGCGCATGACTCCGATGAACGAGGAACTGAACATCCTGCGAAACTTCGCGAATGCGGTCGACAACCGATTGCAGAAGGCTGAAAAATCCGCACGCGAACAGGACAACCACCACTACTACAAGATTTTCGCCGAAGGCGTAAAAAACTTGCTGGAGGCACTATGACAGACAAAATATCCTTTCTTGACTGGTACTGCTACGAAGGACATAACTGACTTGATTCAGTAATAACAGGAACAAGACAATGAACAACGAATGGCACAAATACGACATGCACCTTTACAGAGATTCCTTCCAGAATTACAAGGTCTACCAAATCCCGAAGGCGCAGTTAATTATCGCAGATGTTCCGTACAATTTAGGCACGAACGCATACGGCTCCAACCCTTCATGGTACGTTGCCGGGGACAACAAGAACGGGGAAAGCGACAAGGCTGGTAAAAAGTTCTTTAACAGCGAGAACGAGTTCCGTCCCGCCGAGTTCATGCATTTTTGCACCAAGATGCTCGTCAAGGAACCGAAGGAAAGCGGGAAGGCTCCCTGCATGATCCTGTTCTGCGAATTCGAGCAACAGTTCAAATTTATAGAACTTGGTCGCAAGTACGGGCTCCCGATTTACATCAATTTGGTGTTCCGCAAGGACTTCTCCGCGCAAGTGCTGAAAGCGAATATGAAGGTCGTGGGCAACTGCGAATACGGTTTAATTTTCTATCGGAACAAATTGCCGAAGTTCAACAACAACGGCAAGATGATTTTCAACTGCATGGACTGGCAACGCGACACCGAAACGCCGAAGATTCACCCCACGCAGAAACCCGTCCAGCTCTTGCAACGCCTTATAAGCATTTTCTCGGACGAGGGCGAGGTAGTAATAGACCCCGTCTGCGGTAGCGGCTCCACGCTTCTCGCAGCGCAGAAAATGAGCAGAAAGAGTTACGGATTCGAGGTAGACCGCAACTTTTTCAACGCGGCAAAAGACCGTGTTCTCTCGAGCTTCGAGCCCGACATGTTCCAGATGCTCAAGTACGAAAACACAATCATGAATCCGCCGTATGCAGGAGGTAAGGCATGAGCGAGCAACTCTCTTTCTTGAGCGACCTTGACCGGGCAAGCGACACCAGGAAGCCGAACATCTGCACTTCCTGGAAGAACGCCATCATGAATGAACACGGCGTGTTCATCGACAACCGCATCGATATAGACGTCTACAAGTCCAAGAGCAAGTGCTATCCGCGAATTACGATCCATTGCGCGCTCGAATACCCAACGGTCTACTATTCCTTCGACCTGATGGGCGAAAATTGCGGAGGAGGGTGTTATCCTGGATACGGTTCCAGCAATTTCGACGTCCATGAACACTTCGCGAATGTGACGCTGATGGTCGAACAAAATCTCCGGTCGCATATATCGAAAGACCACAAGATTCCGGAAAAGATGATTCGCGATGCAATCGATGAATTCCAGAAAGCCATAACGTCAACGGAAGCAGAAAAGCAATACACTACGCCGTGTGACGGATGCGGTCGCAACATCCCGAGCCATGAAATAATGGATTATGAAGACAAAAAGCTGTGCGTGGATTGTTGGGAAAAGACAGCTTTTGCCGACGAAGATGCCGATGAAGATGATGAAGGAAACCAAAAACAAGACAAATTCAAAGAACTGCGAGATGAAAACGGGTGGTACGTTTGCCCGTGCTGCGGCGAAAAGGTGGCGAATCCGGTAGACAGCGGATTTTGCGCAGAGTGCGATTACAAGAAAAAACACCCGGATGCGCAGAAGAAATACTGCGAGCAGTGCATCCACTTCTTCTATCACGACTTGTATGACGAAAACAACCATACGGAGTGCTGTTGCAAGTTACACCTGGAAGGAAAGAACCGTGGAGAATGGAGCTATCTGTGCGACGATTTCGTCAAATGCGAAACGGCAGAACAGCACGAAATAAAGCGCGCTGGGCTTATGAAGTACGCATCGTATAAACAAATGGAAAAGTGCGCCGAGTGCGGAAAAAAATGGCGTTGGTTGTACGGCGACATTTGCGGCATGTGCTACGAAAAGAAGCGCAAGAAGGCCGACGAAATCGCGCGAGGGTTCAAGGCCGAGGGCTGGAAGGAAGTCCCGGAGAATGAAAGTGAAAATGCCATGTATGAACTGAACGGATGGATTGACGAGCGTAACATGGATGCAACTGAACCGAGAAAGGGTACTAGGTACTTCTTGATTGACATCAAGCATTTGACATGGAAATTCCTCTTCAAGAAGGTGTAGACATGAAGAATTGGGAAACCCTTATCGCCGCAAGAATAGAATCTCATAGGGACACGTACAAACCGCAGCGCATAAAAGACCCATTGACAAGGCGAAAGGTAGAATACAACAAGAAATGGCGCAAGGCAAATCCGGACAAGGTGAAGATTTACCAGGAGCGGAACAAGAAGAATATCAAGCGGTGGGATGAAGAGCACAAAGAGCGCAGGCGTGAGCTTGGAAGGATTAACGACAGGAAACGTGCCAAGACCGAAAAAAGAAAAAAATGGGTAGAAGATTACATGGCGAGACCTGATGTCATCGAGCGCAGAAGAGAACAGATGAAGAAGCGCGAACTCGACCCCAAGCGTATCGCATGGAAACAGGCTTACGAGGAAAAGCGAAAGAACGACCCGAAACGAAAGGCATACAAGAAGGAATACAATAAGATGTACCACGAACGCAAGAAAAAAGAAAAGGAAGCAATAGCATGATCCAGCCTCACCACCTCCACACGCACGGGCCGGAGCCGCTGTACACACCCGTAAGGGCCGACGATGTGCGCCCGAAGATTGAGGTCCGCAAGTTCGACCTCGACGACAAAACGACGTGGCCCGACCCGGAACGCGACGGCGAGTACGTCCTGGTGTATTTCGGTAAAGATGCCATTGTTAAATGCTACGAATACCCTTACGAAATCAAGCGCACGGAATTCGTAGCGGACTACAACGGGGTCGTCGCGTGGGTGCCGATGAAGGATTTTTTCAATGCAATCGAAAAGGAGCTGGGAAATGGCGACGGAAGATAGGTGGCACGATTTCGCGAAGGAGAAGCCGAGCGAGGACATGGAGGGTCGAAACTTCATCGTTTCGAACGGATACTCGGACACGCTCTCGATGTGGTGCGGCGGGTATTGGGAGAACGAGCCCTTTATGGGTAACAAGCTATGCGACGAAGTGGTCCGCTGGAAGGGCTACCTCACGCCCGAGGAGGAGAAGGCGAACGAGACAACCTGCAAGGAACTGAAAGCGATTAAGCAAGGTTCCGTAGAACTCGGAGAATATTGGGTTTACGATGCGGACGACGTTGATGCGCTCCTCGCCAAGAAGGATGCGGAGATTGCACGGCTGACAGAAGATTGGAACAGGTTATGTGAGAAATACAATAAGTTCATCAAACTCAAACAAGAATTTTTCAACGCAATCGACAAGGAGCTCAGAAGATGAACGCAAAGGTACAAGAATTCATGTCGCAAGGCATGAGCCAGCGGCAGGCCTACCGCCTCGCGAAACGCGAAAGGAAGGACGCCCCGGAGCCGGATTTCGACTACGAAAAGGAAACCCCGAAGGGCGAGTGGATTTGAACGAGAACCGATACAACAAACAACCGCACGATGAACGTGCAAAGGAACAATAAGATGGCAGAAGAACAGAACAACAAGAATGAAACGAAAGACATCCCGTCCTTCGATGAATTTCTCAAGATTATCTCAAGCCGAGAAAAGACGCCTTCCGAAAAGATAGTGAGCCTTGCCAAGGAACGCGACCGCGTCTATGACGCTATCAAGTTCAAGACCATAGACCTTGAGAAGGCCAAGTCCGACAACGAAAAGGACGAGGTGGAATTCATCGAGAAGAGCATCGCCGCACTTAAGGAACAGAAGGATGTCCTGACAAAGCGCATCAAGACGCTCTTGGACGAGACCTAAACACAATCGGCTGTAGCTCAATGGTTAGAGCTTGAGTGCGTGAAGGGATAGAGCACTTGAATGCCCTTGATGCGGGTTCGAGTCCCGCCAGCCGAGATAACCATTAACCATAGGAGAAAAAATGGGAACCTGGAATGAACATTTTCGATGCGTCGAGCTCATTAGTCAAAAGTCCGAAATATCGAGCCGCCCGACGCGCTGGGGCGCGGCAAGGCGCTGTCACGACCTAAACAAATGGAATCCGCAGGAACGCTGGACGGTGAGGTCAGCGGGCAGGCGGTATGTACCAAACTACAACGAGCAATAGGAGAACGGGAATGAACATCATCCTTTCCATCCACCCCAAGTGGGCGAAACTGATTTACGAGGGAGAGAAAACGATTGAGTGGAGAAAGACGTTTCCTTTGAGAGCCGACAAAGGGGATATTGTCTACATCTACGAAACCGCACCGATAAAGAAAATTACAGGAAGCTTCATTTTTGACAAGCATTACCTTTTGGATGCATACGAAAAATCATGGATTGACCAGTACAAGGAGCGCGGGATTGACATTATTGGCAGCGGTTGCGTGCCAATTGACGAGCTGCAGAAATACCAAAACAACAGTCGTTGTTTGCATGGATGGTGCTGCGTCGGAGCTTTAAGATTTGACACGCCGAAATCGCTGGAAGAATTCGGATTGAAGCGCCCGCCGCAGAGCTGGCAATTCACGGAGGTTGAAAAATGAAAAGCATCGCACAACTGCGCGAGAAGGCGCCGTACGTACTCAAGAGAAAGGGCCACGCCAAGCAGAAAAAGAAACTGCTGAAAGCGTACGGCGGTAAAAGACTGAAAGAGATAATCTGCGCCCACGCCGCATTTGAGGAAATGACTATTTCCGAAATGAAAAAAATGGAGTTCGATTTCTACCGCGACATGAAAGGCGGTCACCATCATAGACGCAACTACTGCATTTGTAACGTTTGCGGGAATTGGTTTAGAAAAAACAAGGGAATCCACGAAGAAGGCTTTGACTTCTGTGGTGGAAAATGCGATAGTCAAGCGATATGGGAAGCAAGTCTCGAAAGAGACGTAGGCGGTGGATTTGAGCCGCATTTTTGGGAGGTATAAAATGAAAAGGTTTAGCTGGTACACGATTATACATCCGGATTGGCATGAAGGCGAACCACCGCTTTTTAGGCTGGTAGGCCCTGCAATATTACCGGATGAACGGACTTGCGACATTTATTTCAAGCCCAACCGCAAAGGCGGACACCGCCACAACCACATCAGGAACGCTCACAAGCGAATGAGGAAGTGCCACATCTGCGGCGACCCGATTGTGTGGGGATGTGAAGTGATTAGTGATTGGACAAACGCAGAATTTATGTGCAGGGAATGTTGCAGAAATGATGCGGAGGACTATTGTTCCGCAGTCGGGATCCATTTTGGCGGTGTGACTTTCCAAACAAGGAAGAGATAAAATGAAAAGATACTCCTGGTTTACACTAGACGGGAAAGACGAGCATGGACGCTACATAGGTAGCGTTGTTTATGGCGAGGGCGGCCTTGCTCCTTTTATGAAATGCTACGACAATTTTAAGCCATGCCGCAAGGGAGGCCACCGATTCAACCACATCTACAACGCCTGCCACCGGATCGTGTTTCGCGGCAAGGCCAGCAGGCGAGTAGATAGAGATGACAAGACGAGGTTTGTCGCGACATTCTACACAAGCATCATGCTCAATAAAAATTCCTTGACCGACATCTTGAAAAAGAAATGGAGGAAAAATGGCAGATAAAACGGGATTCATTAGGATTAAAGAATTGACTACCAATGGTCCGAATTTCAAGTGCGCGACCTGCGACAACAATATAACCGAATTAAGGGCCATGAAGTTTCCGATTTGCGACGAGTGCATCAAAGACCTGCGCAAAATCATTGCCGAACGCAGAAAGCCGAAGGTCGTGGAAATCGGGCAGACAATTCAAGGAGGCGAGAATGGGTAGCGTTTCACACGTAATCAAACTTCAAGACGTCATGAGAAGCGGAGCCTATATGAACAGCTACGATTTCCCGAAATGGCTTGTGGAATTATGCGAGAACCACAAGTCCAGCTGGATTCCCGACTCCAAGGGCGGCGAGCCTAATTGCAGGAGGGAATAACGATGTTCAGTCAAGAAGAAATCAACGACTATGTTAGCCTAGACATGTTGTTGACGTTTGGAGTAGTGGTTGCGTTAGCCGCTTATTTCATCTACAAGTGGATAGACTACGCAATTTTCGTAAGGCGAATAAACAAGCACAAGGAGGACAAGCCATGGCCGTAAAACTGAAACCGAATGAACTGACGAAAAGGCAGTGGAAGATATGCGAGGCTGTCCACCTCGGCATGGACCATTATTTCCTGAACAGCAACAGGGATTGCCGACCGCTGACGGACAAGGACATGGCGGAGGCCAAGGACCTTCTCGCCAAGCTGCCGAAGGGGTGGTGGCAAGAAAACCAGCCGTGGATGGTGTGCAAGGGCTACAAGAAGAAGGGGAAATGAACGATGATGCTGCAGGCGACACTTGCAATAATCGCGGCCATTGCGCTGGCCGTGGCCGGGAGGTAGACGAATGCCTATCAAGAAAGGGACAAAATGTCACAAGTACACGCCCGAGGAATTCTGCCTAATCAAGGCCGGGAAATTCCTACCCGGAATCAACAAGCGCTCCCAGGTGTACGCCCTGGAACGCTACGAGGCCAGGCTCGCCCTCGGGCGGGAAAAGGGGCGAAGGGTCAAGGAGCCCGAATTGCCCGATTGGCACGGGTACGAGTATTCGACCGGGGAATGGGTGTAAAATGGCGAATAAATGGGTTATTATCGGCGCATTGGGCAACCTGCTGCTGTGCGTCCTCAACATCGTCAACCTCGTGAGGCATTGGTAAATGAATCCTGTCAAAAAACGACAGTTGCACGTAAGAAAAAAGACTCCTAATTTCGCTTGCTAATTCACGGGTAAGTTGTACATT
>Ga0310695_10003966_pt1 | contig 28024 bp, 23 predicted proteins | sample RumenRJG_04DNA_FD_203882 | JGI IMG/M metagenome (GOLD analysis project Ga0310695, IMG submission 203882) | Bovine rumen microbial communities from Lethbridge, Alberta, Canada - RJG_04 (v2) (version 2) | ecosystem: Host-associated > Mammals > Digestive system > Stomach > Rumen | place: Canada... | reverse complement strand
CCGCAGGTGATCTACAAGGAGATAGACGGACAGCGCTGCGAGCCCATCGAGGAGCTGACCATCAACGTGCCGGAGGAATTCAGCTCGAAAATGATCGACATGGTCACGCGCCGCAAGGGCGAGATGACAAGCATGGAGTCGCAGGGCGACCGCGTGAACATCGAGTTCCTCATCCCCAGCCGCGGCATCATCGGCCTGCGCACGAATGTGCTCACGGCCAGCCAGGGCGAGGCCATCATGGCCCACCGCTACAAGGAGTACCAGCCATACAAGGGCGAGATAAACCGCCGCATCAACGGCTCGATGATCAGCCTGGAGACGGGCACGGCCTATGCCTATGCCATCAACAACCTGCAGGATCGCGGACGATTCTTCATCGAGCCGCAGGAGACGGTATATGCCGGACAGGTGGTGGGAGAGCATGTCCACGAGAATGACCTGGTGGTCAACGTGTGCAAGGCCAAGCAGCTCACCAACATGCGTGCCAGCGGAAGCGACGAGAAGGCGCGCATCATCCCGGCTACCATCTTCTCACTGGAAGAGGCGCTCGAATACATCAAGGAGGATGAATACGTGGAGGTGACGCCCAAGAGCATGCGCATGCGCAAGTGCATCCTGGACCATCTGGAGCGTAAGCGTGCAGGGAAGAGCGAGTGATATATACTATAATATATAATAGTAGGGGCATAGCCGAAATCAGCTATGCCCCTATTGTTTTAACCCGAATCGTGTTTACCTGTTCTCCACGTAGCTCTCGAGGAGCTTGACGGTGACGTCCGGGATAATGGTGACGGACTTCATGCAGGCCGGCACCACGAGGGCCTCGCCGCTGTGCAGGAAGACGCCCTGATCCTCGGGCGAGAGGAAGCAGCAGGCCCCATCGACACACATATAGACATGGAACGAGTCGGCCCCGGCATAGTGGCGCTGGAGGGTGCGGGTCAGCTTGAGCTCGTTGGTCACGAAGTAAGGACTCGACACCAGCTCGACCACCGCGTCGCGTGCCTCGGTGTAGTGCACCTTGGGGTCGTCCGTGATATCCTCAAAGTTGATGGCCTCGAGCGCCAGCTCCGTGTGCAGTTCACGCTGATGCCCGTCGCGGTCGCGACGCAGATAGTCGTAGATGCGGTAAGTGACGTCGCTCGTCTGCTGTATCTCGGCAATGAGCATGCCGGCACCGATACCATGAACACGTCCGGCAGGGATATAGAAGCAGTCGCCGGGAGCCACGGGGACACGGCAGAGGTCGGACTCGATGCTGCCATCGGCCACCTTGCGTGCATAGTCCGCCAGCTCCACACGACGGCGGAATCCGGCAATAAGCTGGCTGCCGCGGTCGGCATCGATGACATACCACATCTCGTTCTTGCCCATCTTGCCGTGGCGGCGCGCGCTGAGTTCGTCGTTAGGATGTACCTGGATGGAGAGGTCCTGTCGGGCATCAATGAACTTGATTAGCAAGGGGAAGTCGGTGCCGAAGCGAGCCGTGTTGGCTTTTCCCAGGAAGTCGGCGCCATAGCGCTGTACCACCTCGGGAAGCGTAAGCCCCTTGTCCTCGCCATTGAGTACCACAGACTCGGAGTCCTTGACTGCCGAGACCACCCATGTCTCGGAACCCCACAGGGTGGGTTTGAAAATGGGATTGAATTTTAGGATGTCAAGCATGATTTGATATATCGATGTACGATTTGACGTTTTGCTGATGTACGATTTGGCGTCTCCGCCCTACGGCTATTTCATCTGCTGTACGCGATAGACGATGCGGGCCAGACGAATCTCCTCGGCTTCATACACATCGCCGTACTCCTTGAGCGCCTGGTCCAGGTCGTCTGTCTTTGCTGCCTTGAAGTAGTCCATCAGTTCCTCGATGCAGTCGGCTCCCAGCACCTCATTGGTGAAGTACGTGATGTCCAGGCGGCGACCCTGATGGACAAGCGCCTCCAGTTCGTCCAGCACTTCGTCGAAGCCCAGGCTCTCGTTCTCGGCAAAGTCATCGAGCGCAATCTTACAGTCGATGGCATGGATGAGGTTCATCTGCTGCTTGGTACGCAGCGAAGTGGTCTTCTTGGCCGGCATCCTCACATCGAGCGCACTCTGTACAATATCGTCGAGCCCGGTGTCCTGCGGCATCTCTTCCATATCCCCCTCGTCCTTGATAATGATTGTCTCCGGCGAACGCAGGAACTTCTTGCCTGCCGGCGTGGGCACGATGTCGCCCTTCTTGGCACTCTTGTTCTTGAGCAGGCCGTGCTCGAAGGCTGCATCGATTACCGTGGACCAGTAGTCCTCATCATGAGCTTCGCCACTTCCGAAGGTCTCCTTCTCGTCCATACGGGCATCCGTGATTTCCCGCGTCTCCTTTCCCATGAGATAATCTATGAACAGCTGACGTGTGACAGGCTCTCCTATTTCTACGAGCGACTTTATTATCTTTACTATCGAATCCTTTACTTCCATATATATATAGTCTGTATCATCCTTTTTCGGGGTGCAAATATAGTGCAATTATACATAGCAACAAAGAATTCCAGCTTTTTTTTCATACCTTGAAGAAAGATTTGCCACAACAGACGCGTTCAGAGGCGGCACGTCTGGTCGTCCCATTGGGAAAATACCATAAACAGGGTATTGCCCACCTACGGGGAAGGCCGTACCTTTGCACTCGGAAACCATTCATTAACCACATAAAAAAAATAAGATTATGGCAAGAATTTACAAGAAGCTTACGGAACTCGTGGGCCGCACTCCGTTAGTGGAGCTGCAGAGACTGGCCGAGGCCAAGGGTGCAAAGGCCGAACTGGTGGCCAAGGTGGAATATTTCAACCCCGGCGGCAGCGTGAAGGACCGCATCGCGCTGAACATGATTGAGGATGCCGAGAAGCGGGGCCTGCTGAAGCCCGGCAGCGTAATCATCGAACCGACGAGCGGTAACACGGGCGTAGGCCTGGCGTGGATAAGCCGCGTGAAAGGCTACGAGGCCATCATCGTGATGCCCGAGACGATGAGCAAGGAGCGCCAGAACCTGCTTCGTGCAGCGGGTGCCAAGTTGGTGCTCACAAGCGGAGCCCAGGGCATGAAGGGCGCCATCGCCGAGGCCGAGCGCCTGAAGGAGGAGACTCCAGGTGCCGTAATCCTGGGGCAGTTCGTCAATCCCGCCAATCCCGAAATACACGAGAAGACGACGGGCGAGGAAATCTGGGCCGACACGGACGGCAAGGTGGATGTCTTCGTGTCCGGAGTGGGCACGGGCGGCACGGTAACCGGTGTGGCACGAGCACTGAAGCGCCACAACCCCAATGTGCGCATCGTAGCCGTGGAGCCGGACAGCAGCCCCGTGCTGAGCGGCGGACAGGCCGGCGCACACAAGATTCAGGGCATCGGCGCAGGCTTTGTACCGCAGACATACGACGGCGAGGTGGTGGACGAGATTATCCGCGTGACGAACGACGACGCCATCCGCACGGGTCGCGAACTGAGCCTCTATGAGGGACTACTGGTGGGTATCAGCAGCGGTGCCGCCGCATGGGCTGGCATCCAGCTGGCAAAGCGCCCCGAGCTGGCAGGCAAGCGCATCGTGGTGCTCCTGCCCGACACAGGCGAACGATACCTGAGTACTCAGCTCTATGCCTATGAGGAATATCCGTTGTAAAATGGATTAATCAAATCAATCTATACACTCCACCACTCAGCGTCCTCACCACGCCCTGCATCTCCAATCCGAACAACAAGCTGGAAAGCTGACCGATGGAGATGCCGGTGCGCACGGTGAGGACGTTCATTTGCATGCCCTCGCTGCCACGCAGGGCATCCACCACTACCCTCTCTTCGGCACTCAACGAGGGGAAGAGGTCCTGCTGCACACCCTGCGCCAACTGCTTCTGGCGTGCCGCATCGGTCTCCCACCCCATAGACTGCAGGAAGTCCTCGGCATTGGTGAGAAGCTCGGCCCGATTCGTGCGAATCAGATTGTTGCATCCCTCGGAATATGCATCACCGACGCGCCCGGGGAAGGCGAATACATCGCGGTCGTATGCTCCGGCTATCCCGGCGGTGATGAGCGAACCGCCCTTTCGTGCACTCTCCACGACAATGGTGGCGTCGCTCATGCCCGCCACGATGCGGTTGCGCTGCACAAAGTTCTTCTTGTCGGCATTCGTCTGGCTCATGAACTCGGTGAGCAGCCCGCCCTGTTCCAGCATCTTCACCGCATCGGCACGGTGCATGCGCGGGTATATCTGGTCCATCCCGTGAGCCAGTACGCCCACCGTGGGCAAGCCCTGAGCCAGTGCGGCACGATGGCAATGGATGTCCACCCCATAGGCCAATCCGCTTACGACAAGCGTATCGGGTGACAAGGCACGGAGATCAGCCACAAAGCGGGCACAGAGGTCGCGTCCATAGGGCGTAATCTTACGTGTGCCCACCATGCTCACCACACGGCGCGCATTGAGGTCGGCCGTGCCACGGAAGTACAGCAAGATGGGCGCATCAGAGCATTCACGCAGACGGGCCGGATAGTCGTCATCATAGAATCCCAGGCAGCGAATACGGCTCTGACTGGCAAAGCGGTATTCCTCCTCGGCACGTCCCATCAGCGTGTCCATCAGCGAGATACCCTCGACAGCGCGAGGGTGAAGCTCCGGCATTACGTCGCGGATGTGACGCCGATGCTCATAGATGACCGTAGCGCTGCCCGCCTGCTCCAGGAGGAGACGCAGGCCCGGAAGTCCGATGCCGGGCACCCGGGTGAGTGCCATCATACAGAGAGTCTCTTGTTCCGTCATCCTTCCTTATCGAAATAGGGTTCCAGATACTTTTCCAACTCGGCACACTCCTTCAGCCGCCCCTGCACGAGGCACACGGTGTCCACACGCCCACGAGCCACCAGTTTCATGTCGGGCAGGCGGAAGATGTCCTGCAGGAAGACATAGCGTACGCCCTCCTTGCGCACGGAGAGCTTGCTCACAAACTCATCGCGGCTGCGCAGAGGCATTTTATACGATATGGTAATGCGGGCCACCACGGGCGTGATGCCCTGGGCATACATATCGGCAAAGCTGAGGCCGGCACTGAGCATAAACTCGTGGCGCGTATGTTCCATGTAATGCTGATAGTTGGCATTGTTCACGATGCCCTCCAGGTCGCACTCATAGTCGCGCACCTTGAACTTCAATTCAAAGACGTATTGCATTCTCTATTTATTATATTTCAGATACTCGTACCCGAAACGACAGCGCAGGCAGTCGAGACGGTCACAATATTCGCGCTTCAGCTGGATGAGCGCCTGACTGTCGGCAGCGCTGGCTATCGTGAGGCCGCAGGCTTTCCACTGACGTATGATGTAGTTAGACTCGTGAGGCAGTTGCTCCAGCATGGCGATGGCACGCTCCATGAAGCGCTCGTCGTTATGGCTGGTACCATAGGCATAGAGCAAGGGGACCACGGTGTTAATAATGATAAGATTACGACTTCCAGCGGCTATCCCGTCGAGGCTCAGCAGACGATGGAGCGAGGCGATGTCTGTGGTCTCGAGCAGGCGGCTCAGCTGTACCGTGCCACGATGGTAGAGGCACGCTATCTGCTGAAGCCGTACATGGGGGAAATTGCTCGGCCGGGTGCGCAGATACTTCCACTCAGACTTATGCATCGGTGGCGGAAGCTGGAACTTATGGTGCAGGAAGTCGAATTCCTGATGCAGGCGAGCCACCTCCTGAGCCCCACGCTCCCCTTCCAGTTCGTCAATCAAGCCGGCCATGCCCAGGAAGAATGCCTCCACCTGGAACAGGCTGTCGCGATGCTTGGCCACAGCCTGGAGCGGGATGTTTCGCGCCCAGCGCTCAAACGGGTCGCCGTTGAGCCCAAAGCCAAAGTTGCGGCTCAGCGTGATGAAGGTGGCCTGCTCCCAGTCGCCCCGGGTCGAGGCCACACGATCCAGCACCCGACGGCTGCGCTCCTCCATCCGCTCGGCCAGCAGTGCATCCATCCAGCTGTGCACCCGCAGAGGGTCAAGATGGGGAATCATGCGATGACAGCGAGGATAGTCGTCCGTCCGGCATAGTTCCTGATAGTGTACCGCCAACGAGGCCGGCACATCGAGTTGCACCTGAGGCAGACGCTTCCCGGAGGAAGTCTCCACCTCACAATCGACCACTCCGGCCACATGCAAAATCGTGTTGTCGTAGGCCGTGTCCTGATGGTGCCCGTGACGGTACCAGTCGCTCGACTTGAGGTGGATCTCCACGTTGCCCGCCCAGATGGTGTCGCCCAAGCGTACCTTGGCATTGAAGAAGTCGGGACCCTGGTCATGGTTGTGCATGCCTGGGTCGATGATTTCCAGTTCCTCTCCGCTCGTCGTCACCAAGGCTTTCAACGGCAGAATCTTGTGTTTCCATATATAGTGGAGCAGTCTTTCCATGCTTTTTGCCCGCGTTTAACGTTATTTAGGAGCAAATGTACTGAATTCTGCGCGAAAAGCATTACTTTTGCATCAGAAAAATAATGTGGCATCATGAAATTTGCATTGATAGGCTACGGCAAGATGGGCCGTATGATAGAAGAAATAGCCCGCGAACGCGGACACGAAATTACCTGCATCATCGACATTGACAATCCGCAGGACTTCGACAGCCCGGCATTCCGCACATCGGACGTGGCCATCGAGTTCACGGCTCCCCACGTGGCCTACGGCAACTGCCTGAAGGCCTTCGAGCAGAGGGTGAAGGTGGTGAGCGGCAGCACAGGCTGGATGGGCGAACATGCCGAGGAGATGAAGCGCCTGTGCGCCACGGAGGGGAAGACACTCTTCTGGAGCAGCAACTTCAGCCTTGGCGTGAGCATCTTCCGTGCACTGAACCGCTATCTGGCTCGCATCATGAACCGCTTCGAGGCCTATTCGCCGACACTGGAGGAGGTGCATCATGTGCACAAGCTGGACCACCCCAGCGGGACGGGCATCACACTGGCCGAGGAACTGGTGGCCGAGGTGGAGAGAATCGACGGATGGCAGATGGGGCAGCTCACTCAGCCCGACGGTACCATCGAGGGCACCACAGAGGTGCCCGCCGGAAAGTTGCGCGTGGACAGCGTGAGACGCGGCGAAGTACCTGGCATACACAGCATCACCTGGAACAGCGAGGCCGACCAGATTACCATCACCCACGATGCTCACAACCGGCGCGGATTTGCCCTCGGTGCCGTGCTAGCCGCCGAATACACGGCCCAGCACACAGGCTTCCTTACGATGAACGACTTGTTTGACTTTTGAAAAGACAACTTAATATCACATGAAGAAAAAGAAATATCAGCCCACAACCAAAGACTGGCTGAAAGGCATTGTCGCCGTTGCAGCCCTCATCGCTTTCCTCATCTGGATCCGTAGCTGGTGGGGAGTCATCGTCATCCCATTCGTCTTTGACGCATACGTGACACACCTCATCCCCTGGACTTGGTGGAAGGATGTAGAGAATCCCATCGTGCGCACCATCATGAGCTGGGTAGATGCCATCGTCTTTGCCCTCGTAGCCGTCTATTTCGTCAATATCTATTTCTTCCAGAACTACACCATTCCCAGCAGTTCACTGGAGAAAAGCCTCCTCGTGGGCGACTATCTCTACGTGAGCAAGATGAGCTACGGCCCACGCATCCCGCAGACACCGCTTCACATGCCTCTGTGCCAGCACACGCTGCCGTGGGGCGGAAAGAGCTACATCGAAAAGCCGCAGTGGGAATACAAACGCGTGACACCCAAACCCGTCAAGCTGAACGACATCGTGGTGTTCAACTATCCGGCCGGCGACACGATAGCCAGCAACCCTGCCTATCAGACCGACTACTATACCCTATGCTACGGCATCGGCAAGCAGCTCTATCAGCAGGAGGCTGGCTTCCTGCCCAAGATGGACACCCTCTCGGCACTCGTCCGGCGCAATCTCTACCAGAAATATTATATGATGGGACGCCGATATATCGAGCTATCACCCATGGAATTCGGAAAGATAGACCATCGGCCTGTGGATCGCCGCGAGAATTACGTGAAACGCTGCGTGGGCCTGCCCGGACAGACGTTGCAGATAAAGGACCGCACGATCTACCTGGACGGCGTGGAGAACCCCGATGCCAGGAACGTGCAGTACAACTATCGTGTCGAGCTGCTCACCAGCTACCTCCCTGATGACTTCGTGCGCGAGCTGGGCATCAGCAACGAGGACCTCGAGTCACTCTACCACAGCGGCATCATCCCACTCACCCGCGAAGCCAAGGAGAAGCTGGAGTCACGTGCCGACCTCGTGGCCCGCATCTCACTCTACGAGAACGACGACACAGAAAACCTCTACCCGCTGAACGGCCATACGGGATGGACATGCGACAACTATGGCCCCATCTGGATTCCCAAGAAAGGCGAGAGCATCCAGCTCACTATGGAGAACCTGCCCATTTACGAACGCCCCATCCGCGTCTATGAGGGTAATCAGCTCGAGGTGACAGCAGACGGCCGTATCCTCATCAACGGGGAGCAGACCGACACCTATACCTTCCGCATGGACTACTATTGGATGCAGGGTGACAACCGGCACAACAGCGCCGACAGCCGCTACTGGGGCTTCGTGCCCGAGGATCACATCGTGGGCAAGCCTATCATCATCTGGCTGAGCACCGACAAAGACCGCGGATGGCTGAACGGACATATCCGATGGAAGCGCCTCTTCCGCTGGGTGGATAATATATAGTTCATAGTTCATAGTGCATAGTTCATAGTTTAGGGATTAGGGATGAAGGGGATGCATTTTATATTGTGCACGCTAATACTGCTTGCTGCTGCCTTGCTGGTGCGAGTGGGACTCTGCCGTGTGCTGACGATTCCCCATGACGGTGAGGCTCCCACCCTGCGCTGCGGCGACCGCGTACTGGTCAGCCTGTGGGCCTACGGACTACGTCGGCCCTGCTCCCAATGGGGGGGCTATCGCCGCTACCACACTCAGATGCCACTCCGGGGAGACTGGATGGTGTTCAACTCTCCCGTAGTGGAACGCGGCGCACTGCCCGATACAAGCAGCCTATGTATCGGCTGCGTCCTGGCCTGCCCGGGCGACACGGTCTGGGCGGGACGTCAGGGACGCGTCAGCTCCACCCGTGACTATGCCCAGGGATGCATCTGGCCCATCATGATACCCGCCCGAGGCACCCTCGTCCACATCACACCATGGAACCGCTCTCTCTATGCAGCCACTGCTGCCCGTTCGGCCTCAGACAGCATCCCACCCACCTTTACCCGTCGGGCGGGGGAGGAATACTTCCGATCTACTCACGATTATTTCTGGATTGCTTCCGGCAACGAGGCTTGCCTGAACGACAGCCGTTCGCTGGGTCTCGTGCCCATGGAGCACGTGCTGGGCCGTGCGGTGTCCATCGTCTATTCTCTCGACCCCGCCCAACCATGGTGGCGCTGCCTGCGGCGGGCCCGCACGTTCAAGCCAGTAGGTTCAAGCCTATAAACGAATATGGTTCTCCCCTCGTGTTACCTCGCCCCAGTGGCCTACTATCAGCAGCTCCTGCATGCAGGCAAAGCCGAGATAGAGGTCTGCGACCATTATGTGAAGCAGACCTTACGCAACCGCTGCTGGATAGACAGCCCCTCGGGACCACTGGCACTCACCATCCCCGTGGAGAAGGCCGAGGGCAAGCAAGCCATGCGCGACGTGCGCATCAGCGACCACGGAAACTGGCGCCATCAGCACTGGCAGGCACTCGTGAGCAGTTATCGACAGTCGCCCTTCTTCGAATTTCTGGCCGACGACTTCGCTCCATTCTACACCCGCCGCTGGACCTTCCTGGCCGACTATAACGAGGAACTGATGCATCTCGTCCTCCGCCTGCTCGATGTATCTCCCACCATCACGCGCACCACTGCCTTTACCCCTTCACCGGCATGGCAACCAGACAGCCAGCCGCAGCAGCCCTACTATCAGGTCTTTGCCTCGCGTCATGGCTTTCTGCCTGGCCTGAGCATCATCGACCTGCTTTTCAATATGGGGAACGAAGCCATTCTCTATTTGAATGACAAACGCACATTAGACATCTAACATCACTCCCCCCCTCCCATGTCACTGCACGCCCTCCCCGACTCCGTACGCGAGATTCCTTCGCCATCGCGCTTCACCTATCCCTTCTGCTACGTGCCCCACCCGCTGTGTGTGGCAGCGGCCGAGGAGGTGAAAGCCTACGTGGACGGGCAGACGCAGTGGAGGCAGGAACTGTCCGAGGGGAAGATGCTGGGCGTGCTGGTGGTGGAGTCGGAAGATGGCAAATGCCCGTTAGAAGCGGAGCATTTGGGGCAATCGCAAGTCGGGCGTCAGCGATTGGGGAGCGTAGCGACGGAGGAAAAAACGACGGAGGAAAGGCGCGGCTTCCTGGCAGCCTTCTCCGGCACGCTGCAGGGACGTACACAGCATCCCTACTTCGTCCCGCCCGTCTATGACCTGATGGAGCCCGGCTCACATTTCCAGCGTGAGGAGCAGGAAATCTCGGCCATCAACCATCGCATCCTTCAACTCCAGGCATCGCTCGCCCCCACGCCCGACGAGGCCAGGGCCGACGAGGCTGTGACGGCGGCACGACATCGCATGCAGGAGGCCAAGCAGCAACGCGATGCCCTGCGCCATACGTTGAAGCCCGACGAGCTGGCCAGATGCGAGACGAAGTTCATGCGCGAGAGCCAGTTCCTGAAAGCCGAACTGCACCGCGCCAAACTGCGACAACGGGAAATCATGGCCAAAGCCAATGCCGAGAGCGAACCTATACGCCAGCAGGTGGAGCAGCTACGCATAGAGCGGCAAGAGCGAAGCCAAGCTTTGCAGCGATGGCTCTTCGGCCAGTTCTCGATGCTCAATGCCCGTGGCGAACGCCTCACGCTCACAGACATCTTTTACCCCGCCATACCTCCATCGGGAGCGGGTGAATGCTGTGCACCCAAACTGCTTCAATACGCCTACACACACGCCCTCCGCCCGCTCTGCATGGCTGAGTTCTGGGTGGGTGACTCGCCTGTCGGCGAAGTGCGCGAAGCAGGACACTATTATCCTGCATGCCACAGCAAGTGCCGCCCCATACTGGGCCACATGCTCCAGGGATTATCGGTGGACGACGACCCACTCATGGCAGCAGACAACGAGACAGCCAGCCGGCTGCGCATTCTTTATGAAACGGACTCGATGGTGGTGGTGAGCAAACCCGCCGGCATGCTCTCCGTTGCCGGGAAGGAGATGCGGCCCTCGGTGCAGTCGGTCCTTCGGGCACGCTATCCCGAGGCATGCGGGCCGATGATTGTCCACCGGCTGGACATGGACACGAGCGGACTCATGGTGGTAGCTCTCACCGAGGAGTGCTACCACCGATTGCAGGAGCTTTTCCTGAAAAGGCAGGTGGAGAAGACCTACATCGCCCTGCTGGAACGCCCCATGTCAGTGGGAGAGGAAGGGGAAATCAGCCTCCCACTGCGTCCCGACCTAGACGACCGCCCCCGCCAAATGGTGGACGACATCCACGGACGGCGTGCTGTGACCCGCTATCGCGTGCTGGGCGAACAGGAGGGACACGCACTCGTGGAGCTCCACCCGCTCACAGGCCGCACCCATCAGTTGCGAGTCCACTGTGCCCACAGCCGTGGCCTGGCCAATCCCATCGTGGGAGACCGCCTTTACGGAACGCCCTCCCGGCGCCTGATGCTGCATGCCGCACGCCTCGCCTTTGAAGACCTTGATTTTCACGACGAGCCATTTCCCGACGTACCGCTGCAAGGCACCGACAGAGACTCGCTGACCACTAATCCATAACAGACAATACAATGAAGAAAATGCTTACACTCCTCGCGCTGTTCTGCGCCGCATCATCTCTTGCAAACAGCGTGTCCGTAAAAGACTTTGGAGCCAAGGGCGACGGACTTTCCCTTGACACGAAAGCCATTCAGGCAGCCATCGAACACGTTGCCGGACTGGGAGGAGGGACGGTGTGTGTGCCTGCAGGTACGTACATCTGCGGTTCCATCTGGCTCAGAAGCAACATCGAACTAAGGCTTTCCGCTGGCGCCGTCATCAAGGGAAGCCCCCACATGAAAGACTACTGCAAAGCAGACTGCTGTCCGCAGAACAAGGAGGAGATTGGTCATGGCGACTATATCAGTGGCGGACATCTCATCCTGGGAGTAGGGGTACAGAATGTGACATTGTGCGGCCCGGGAAGAATCGATGGCAACTCGGATGCTTTCATACTGGACAACGAGGGGAAAAGATATGCCTCCAAGTCAAAGATTCCGGCTCGTCCGTCCCAGATGGTATGGTTCGTGGACAGCAAGGATATCCGCATCAAGGACATCGAACTTGCCGACTCGCCCTACTGGACTTGTTTTATCTTGAACTGCGAGAGGGTATGGATTGACGGATGCTACATCCATACCCACAGGAAGGACTATCACACATTCAACGGAGACGGGATTGACATTGACCGCTCTCGCTACGTGACGATATCCAATTGCAGGATAGATACCTCCGACGACTGTATCACGCTGAGGGCATCAGGGGCTGAACTTCTGGCAGCCCCTCAAGACTGTGCCTACGTGACCGTCACCAACTGCAATCTATCCACCAACTGCAATGCCATCCGCGTAGGAGTGGGCGAAGGACATATCCATGACGCCACCTTCTCCAATATCACGATTTCCGACACGAACACGGCTTTCAATATTGTTGCATCATACGTGGCCGGCTGTCGGGGAACGGACATCGACGGTATTCTCTTCAGGAATATCAGAGTGGGTGCACACGATCTCCTGCGCATCCATCACATGCGGTCAAAGGACTCCGTTATCAAAGATATTACCTTCGACGGAATCAGCGGAACGGCACCCAGCGAATCCCGCCTGTGGGCCAGGAAAGCAGCTCCATTCCAGAATATCGTCTTCCGCAATGTAGAGGTACCTGCAACCTTCGAGTGTGTCCACGCTGAAGTGAAAGTGGAGGGCGGAACGTTCAAGGAGAAAGAACTGACTACAGAGGAAATCAAGGCCATCGAGGACCATATCGAGAATGAGACGAGACTGCTGTACTGACCCGATACGGACATCTGCCTGACCCTACACCGAAGGAGAAAAAACATGAAAGGCAGGAGGAACCAGAACTACGGGTAGCGAAAGGCAGAACTACGGGTAGCGAGAGACAGAACTACGGGTAGCAAGAGACAGAACTACATGTAGCAAGAGACAGAACTACATGTAGCGGGGGAGAAAACTACACGTAACGGACGGCGGCGTTACCGCAAACAGAGAGAGAGGGAATGCCCGATCGGGCATTCCCTCTCTCCATGGTTGTGTGTGCTACAAAGCGTTGGCTGCAGATTAGAAACGGTAGCCCAGCGTCATGTAGAAGGTGTAGTTCTTCACGTCCTTCAGCTTGATACCATAATTGTCGGCCATGGCATCTGCATACTTGTCGCGCCACATGTTGGTCAGACCCCAGTCCATGCCGAGGGCCAGAATGTAGTGCTGGTTGTACTCGCCGCCTACGCGGAATCCTACGCCGGCATCCCAGCGCTGGAAGTTAGGGCGCAGGGTGCTCTTCTTGAATGCCTTATAAGTAGCTGCATCCTCGGCTGCACTGTATGCGCTGCCGCTCTCGTCGAGCGAAAGCTTGTTCTTTCCTCCAATGCCCATACCAAAGTAGGGACCTACCTCACCAAACACGCCTATCTCCTGACTGAAGTTGTAGTGGAAACCTACGTGGATGGGAATCTCGATGTAGTGGAGGTTGTACTTCTGTGTGCCGTCGGAGGCACCGGCTCCCACTGCGAATGCCGTCACATCGGTCTTGGCGCCCTTCTGTGTCCAATCTACTCCGGCGTTGATGTACGTGCCGTGTGCCTTCGGCAACACGTATTCCACCTTGAAACCGGCCGTGCCACCCACCTTGCCGTCGTAACCGTCAAGGCCGCGAATCTTCGATGCAGTGAAACCCAGGAATGCCTGATACGACATACCGTCCTTCGGCTCATTGTCCAGAGCCATTGCGCTGCTGGCAAATGCTGCCAGTGCGACTACCATTGTAAATAACTTCTTCATCTTTTCTCTTAATTTAACTTTAATGATTGATGGTGCAAAGGTATTACTTTCTTTCGGCTTTACCGCACATTTCTGCATGAAAAGTGCAGTTTTCCCGACTTTTTTACCACTTCACATCTGACATTTAACCTTTTTTTGCCTCCATTTGGCCCGCTGTTTACCGATGCGCCTCGGCCAGCATCTCGCCCAGCTCCTTGACGGAGGGGAGGATGAGGTCGGGTTTGTGAGGCGCTGCCTCGACTATCTCCATCGTGGTCTCTCCGGAGAGTACGAGTACGCCAAGTGCTCCGGCACGGCGGGCCATCTCAATGTCGGTATAGATGCGGTCGCCCACCATGGCGATTTCCTCGGGCTGGAGTCCCCGCTGCTGGCGGATGCCCACGAGCATGTTGGGGTCTGGTTTGCCCAGGGTGATGTCGGGCCGCCGGCCGGTGGCATGCTCGATACACTGGCAGATGCTGCCGCAATCGACGAGGATCGTCGCCTCGTTGGTGGGGCAGACACGGTCGGGGTTCGTGGCCAAGTAAGGCAGCCCCTGGCTCACCCACCAGCAGGCACGGCACAGACGGGCGTAGGTGAGCGTCATGTCAAAGGCTGCAATGATGGCATCTGGGCGGTCGTCGGGCGAGTCGGCAGTAGAGACGAAGCCGGCTTCCTCAAACTGGCTGATCATGCTGGGCGTGCCGAGCAGGAAAAGGCGGCGTGCCTCGGGGTGGTGGGCATGTAGATAGTCAATCATGGCCACCGTGGTGTTGTAGATTTCCTCTCGCGTGGCCTCGATGCCCATCTTATGCAACTTGAGCAGATAGTCGGCGATGGAGCGCGACGGGTTGTTGGTCAGGAACGAATAGGTGATGCCCAGTTCGGTAAGCTGATGCAGGAAATCCAACGTATAGGGAAACAGTGTGTTTCCCAGATAGATGGTTCCGTCCATGTCCAACGCCACGTGGCGAATCTTTTTCAATTCATAGTTCATAGTTCACAATTCATAGTTTATCACTCTTCGTCGTAGTTGATGGCCACAGCCTTGGCATATCCGTCACGCGGCGCGCGCCACATAGTCAGCAGGATGATGAGGCCGATGACAGCCACTACGATGATGGTCTCGAAGACACGCGTCCAGCCGAAGATGTCGGCAACGTAGCCCACGAGCAGGCCACTCAGTCCCGAACCTACGTAGCCCAGGATGCCGGCCACTCCATTGGCACGGGCGGCTGCTTCCTTGGTGGCTTGCTTGCTGATCTCGATACCGATGAGCGCCTGCGGGCCGTAGATGCAGAATCCGGCACCCACGAGCACGGCAGCCGTGAGCGTCAGGCTCGTATCGTTGGGCAGGAAGCGGAAGATGGTCATGAACAGTGCGGCGCCGAACATACACCATACGCAGGTGTGATGTCCCTTGCCCTTGAAGAACTTGTCGGTGGCCCATCCGGCAAACAGAGTACCCACGACACCGGCGATTTCAAAGGCAGCTACCGTCCATCCGGCATCCTTGATGGAAAGGCCACGACTCTCAGTCAAGAACTTGGGACCCCAGTCCAGGACGCCCATGCGCACGATATAGACAAAGAGGTTGGCGATGCAGAAGGTCCACACCCAGCGGTTCTTCCACACCATCTCCATCTCGAATTTCTTGCGTGCCTTGGCACTCTTGACGTTCTCGTACTGCCCGAGGTTGGTACCCTCAAGTTCCGGCAGCCCGACGTCCGTAGGATCGTCGCGCAGCATCACGAATATCATGACAGCTCCGGCAAGTGCCAGACAGGCAGGCACCCAGAAGCACCACTTCCAGGCACCCACGTGGGCAGCATAGATGAGAGCCTGCTTGGTGGCATCGGCCACGTCATTGTTCGTAAGGTTCTCCGTGATACGCTGCACTGTCTCGGCATCGGCACTGAGGTCGGTGCCCAGGGTGCCCATCAGGTAGCCGCATAGAATGACGGCCAACGACGCTCCTACGGAGTGGGAGCAGTTCCAGACAGACATCTTCGTGGCCAGTTCCGAGGGATGGATCCAATGAGGAAGCACGCGGGCACAAGGCGGGAAGCCCATGCCCTGGAAGTATTGGTTCAGGATAATCGTCACGCCCATGACCAGGATGAGGGTCTCGACGAGGCGGGGCCCATTCTCCACCCCGGTGATCCACGAACTGAAGTCGGCACCGAAACCGAAGGCGAAGTTGGCAATGGCACAGAGCACCAGACCCGCGGACATCACGATGCGAGGGCTGATGCGGTCCACGACATATCCGTTGATGAAACGCGAGAAACCGTAAACCAGCGAGCCGGCAAAGAGAATCCAGCCGAAGCTCTTGTTCGTAATGCCAAATTCGGCCGTCAGACCGGGCATGGCCAGCGAGAAGTTCTTACGTACGAAATAGAACAGGGCATATCCCACCATCGTCACCAGGATGGTGCGCCACTGCCAGTATTTGAATTGCTTGTTTGTTTCCATATAATTTAGTTTGTGCTGCTAATCCCTAATTTCTGATTCCTACATTCTGCTATGCAATCTCCCACAGGCCGCCTTTGCCGAAGAGCTGGTTGGTCCATGTGCCGATAAGCTGTGTGCGCACTCCGGCGTCGAGAATCGTGTAGCGGCGGCGTATGTGCTGTGCGGGGATGATGCTTTCGCGCAGTCGGGTACGGGGCAGGTCGATATCCTCGGGCTTGGTGGGGGCGCCTACGGTCTTCAGCCGGGCCACTGCCTCGTCCACCGTCACCAGTTGGCGGAGCAAGCGCTCGCGGGTCTCGGGCCAAGTGGCCTTGAGCTGGTTCAGTTCCTGACGCAGTTCGTCGGGCGTCACATACTTGGCCTTTATCTCGCGTGCACCCAGTGTCGGGAAGTCGGTTCCCTCGAAGAGTTTCAGGGCGTAGGCTTCCTGGTCCTCCAGCGACGGCCATGCCGCCACACACCGCTCTACGTCGATGCCCTGCACGTCGCTCTTCGTGAGCATCTCATGGAACGAGAGGGAGACGAGGGTGCCGATGCTCACCTGGAAGCCATGCGAGGGTGCCTGGCCGTTCTTCATCACGAAGTTTTCCATGTTGAGCAAGTGGCTGAACTGATGGTCGGCGCCACTGGCAGGACGGCTCGACTTGGGGTATGCCTGCATGGCAAAGCCTCCGAGCAGCAGGCCTTCGATGAGTTTCTGCAGCGCCACCGAGTCGCCATTGCGGGCGCCAAGCGGGTCGGAGAGTGCATCGTGCAGTCCGTCCTGAACGATGCCGAAGGACAGCGGATCGATAGGCTCGATTCCCAGCGCGTCGGCCAGAATCCAGTCAGCTCCGGCGGGAACCTTGGCAAAGAGGTCGGCATAGCCGCTGGCCGTCATCTGCGACGGAGCAGTGGCGATGATATCGACGTCGGCTACGACGGCAAGAGGAGCCGTGCAGGGGAACGTCTGCTTATTGCCGTCCTTGGTGATGGAGGCTCCGAAGGCCACGTATCCATCCATCGAGGCAGCGGTGGCAACCACCATATAGCGGCGGTCGTTATGGAACGAGGAGAGTTTCGTCAGGTCGTTGATGGTACCCGAACCCACAGCGACGGCAATGGCATCGGTCCCCTTCAGGAAATCCGTAAGGCGTTCGATGTACTTCCATTCGGCATGAAACTCTGGTTCGTCAAAGATGTATGGTTCGTCCTGAGCGATTCCGGCTGCTGCCAGAAGGGCGTGGACCCGCTCTCCGGCCACTCGCCATGTGGTGGTGTCGGCTATGATGATGGCTCTCTTGCCGGGAAACTGTTCCTTGAACAACTGTCCGATGCCGGCAATGACTCCCTTGCCCAGGAGCAGAGCCTTGGTTTGTGATGCATTCTCCAATGCAGTTTTTACGCGATCCATTGAATGTCTTTTTGAATGTTGTTTATGCGTTCTTCTGTTTCTTCATCTCGGCACGATGCGTGAGCATCATCAGGGCGATGGAGGCAAAGCAGCTTACCACGAGCAGGATAAACGTGGAGTTCCATCCCCAGTGCTGTGCGACGTAGCCGATGACCACATTGGCCAGCACGGCTGTACCCAGCACGTAGCCCATGAAGCCGGTCAGTCCGGCTGCCGTGCCCGCCGCGTTCTTCGGTGCCAGGTCAAGCGACTGCACGCCGATGAGCATCACCGGTCCGTAAATAAAGAAGCCGATGGCGATGAGACAGATGATGACCACATTGATGTTATCGATATTCTGCCAATAGATGACGATAAAGACAGCCACGAGCAGCATGAAGATAACGGTGGGCATCGCGCGACGTCCATGGAAGAGGTGGTCGCTGAGCCATCCGCAGATGAGGGTGCCCGGAATGGCCGCAATCTCGTAAGCAAAATAAGCCCATCCCGTGTCCTTCAGGTCGATGCCCTTCTCGGTGAGGATTGTGGGCGCCCAGTCCAGACAGCCGTAGCGCACGGCATAGACAAAGGCATTGGCCAGGGCGATGTACCACAGGTATTTGTTGCTGAGCACGGTGCGGAATATCTCGCGGGTGGAAAGCACCTCCTCTGCCTTCTCATTATACGTGGAAGCATAGTCGCCGCTCCATTTCTCGATAGAGGGCAGACCACAGGACTGTGGCGTGTCGCGAATCATCGAATAGGCGATGACAGCTATCAGAATGGCCACACACGAGGGGAAGAGGTAGGTACCGATAAGGAAATAGCGACTCTCGTCGGCCCCATAGAACCATGAGCCGAACCACATGGCACCATAGACGGCCATAGGCCCCACGAGGGCACCCCCGACGTTGTGGGCACAGTTCCATACGGACATCCATGTGCCGCGTTCCTTCTGCGAGAACCAGTGGGTCATGACTCGTCCGCACGGGGGCCACCCCATGCCATTGAACCATCCCACGAGGAAGTTCAGGGCGGCCATGAGGACGATGGCCCACGTCTTATGCTCCGCACCGAGCCACTGCACGGGGACGATGAGGAACATCATCGACAGGGCGGCCAGCACGAGGCCCAGCGGCAGGAAGCGCTGCGCATTGCTGCGGTCAGAGATGCTGGCCATGAGGAACTTGGAGAAACCATAGGCGATGGCATTCATCGAGAGCACCACGCCCAGCTCGCCCTTCTCGAAGCCCAGCGGCTCGAGCAGAGGAATGGCCATCGAGAAGTTCTTTCGGACGATATAGAATCCGGCGTAGCCGATAAAGGCACCGATGAACACCTGCCAGCGCAGGCGCCGATAGCGTGCATCGGCCTCGGGGCCGGTCTGTTCGGGCTTATACGCAGGAGGAGCAAGAAAGCTGAGCAAATTCATAGTTCAAAATATATAATGCACAATTCCCCCTCCCGAAAAGGGAAGGGGGAACGCACAGTTTATTCTACAATGTAGTTCTTGGCAATCTTTGTGAAGGCATCCACCTGCTCGGCCTCCCATGTCTCGTCCTTGCCCAGCTCGGCAGCCATGACGTGGGCCACCTTGGGGGCGACGGCCAGAGCCTCGCGGGCATCGATGAACAGCATGCGCACACGGCGGGCCAGCACATCATCTACCGTACGGGCCATTTCCTCGCGCACGGCCCAGACCACTTCGCCGATGGTATAGTCATACTTGGGCGAAATCTTCTCGGTGAAGGCCGGCGATTCCTGCTCCATCTGATGCAGGGCGGGCTCGTCGGCTCCATAGACGTAGCAGTGGTCGGCCAGGTTGGGCTTCGGACGGTAGCCGTGGATGTGAAGGGTCTTGGTCACGCACTTCTTGGGCTCCACCAGACCCATATGGATAGCCTTGTCGATGGTGTCCTCGGCCATGAGGCGGTAGCTGGTCCACTTGCCTCCGGTGATGGTGATGAGGTTGTTGTTCGACACGATAATCTTATGGCTGCGGGAGATTTCCTTCGTGCTCTTTCCCTCCTTCTTGGGCGCTGCCAGCGGACGCTGGCCGGCAAAGGCGCAGAGGATGTCCTTGCGTGTGGGTGCGGGATCCATATAAAGACCTGCGGTGCCGAGGATGAAGTCAATCTCCTCATCGAGTGCCTTGGGCTCGCTCTCCGGCGTTTCGCGTAAGACATCGGTGGTACCTACCACCACACGGTCGTGCCAGGGCACGGCAAAGAGCACGCGTCCGTCGCTCGTCTTGGGGACCATCAGGGCGTCGTTGCTCTGCAGGAACTTCATGTCCAGTACGAGGTGGACGCCCTGGCTGGGGCGTACCATCGAGGGACGGCCGGGCTGATCCATCTGCATCACCTGGTCAACGAAGATTCCAGCGGCGTTAATCACAGCCTTGGCCTTCAGGTGGAAGACCTCGCCCGACTCGACATCCATTGCCTGAACGCCGCATACGTTGCCCTTCGCGTCATGCTCGAGGGTCATCACCTTCACGTGGTTCACAGCTACACCGCCGTGGTCGATACACGTCTGAGCCAGGTTCACGGCCATACGCGAGTCGTCGAACTGGCCGTCGTGATATACGATACCGCCCTTCAGACCTTTCTTCACCCCGGTGGGCAGACGCTTCATCACGCTCTTGGCCGTAATGAACTTGGAGCGACCGTAACCGAAACCGAAGGAGAGGATGTCATAGAATGCCAGGCCACAGAAATAGAGGAAGTTGTCCCAGTAGCGATAGTTGGAGATTACGAAGGCCTGGTCCTTCACCAGATGAGGCGCATTGGCCTTCATACGGCCACGCTCGCGCAGTGCCTCGAGCACCAGCATCACGTCGCCTTTCTGCAGGTAACGTACACCGCCGTGCACGAGTTTCGTGCTACGGCTCGACGTACACTTGGCAAAGTCGTACTGCTCCAAAACGGCTACCTTATAGCCGCGCGAGGCTGCATCTACGGCGCAGCCCAGACCTGTGGCACCGCCACCCACTACGATAAAGTCCCACACCATCTCTGCGGTGCGAAGGCGGTCAATCTGAGTTTCACGTTTCATTGTATTGTATGCTTAGTTTCTGTAATTTTCAGCTCGCATATTGTGCCATTCAGGGCACAATGGGTTTCAAAGATACGAAGAGTTTTCGACGTGACCAAACAAAAGGCCGTTTTTTTCCATTGTCCGTCGCATCTTATTTTCCCACGTGTGGGAAAAGTTTCCGCAACGTGTTCCATCCGCCTTTCCCACACGTGGGAAAACAGCTCGCTGCCTGCCGCCCCTGAGCGTAAAAAGAATCACGGAAAAACACGACGTGCCAGGAGACGAAATATCCCCTGCTGTATCGAAACGAACAACAGGGGATGGTCGATGTATGGTGGCAGAGCTGATGGCCGGATGTCACGGCATGCCGGAGCCACGCAGCTACAAATCCACGCTGACGCCGCCCATGAAAGTAGCCTTCGGCATGGGATAGCCGTTATAGGTTTGATAGCGCTCGGCCAGCAGATTGTCGCCCTTCACGAAGAGGCGCACCTGTGGTACGATGCGATAGCTGGCTGTGGCATTCAGCAGCGTGAAGCTCTCCGTCAGGCCAGCCGAACCGCTGGTGAGATAGAGGTCGCTGATGTGCTGGAGTCCCATCGCGAGCGAGAAGGGGCCATGCTGGTAGTTGGCACCCAGATAAAGTTTGCCTTCGGGTGCACCCATGATGGGCTTCTTCATGTGCAGGTAGCTATAGTTGGCGTTCACGCTCCAGCGGTCGGTGAAACGATAGTCGCCCGACAGCTCCAGGCCGTGATTGGTGAACGAGCCGGTGTTCACGTTGAGGGGACGTCCCGTAGCCTGCATCACAGTGGCGATGAGGTTGTCGCCCTTGATGAGAAAGAGGTTGGCACCCACATGACCACGCTCCCCTACCCGACGGGTATAGGACAGCTCGTAGTTCACCATACGTTCGGGAGCCAGGTCGGGATTGTGCGGCGGGAACATGTACATCTCGCGAATGATGGGATTGCGGAAGCCCTTGGAGACGAGGACCTTGATATCATCCTTGAGTGAGGGATGGAAAGTGGCGCCTCCCTGAGGCACCCATTCGCTGCCGGCCTGGCTGTGCCAGTCGTATCGGATGCCGACATCTAACGAGAACCAGGGTGTGATAGTCTGGCGGAAGTCCACATAGGCTCCCACCTCGTTCTGCGTCGTATCGGCCAGTTCGTTATTGGGACGTCCGTCGTGATAGCGGTTCCAGGCATGACCTCCGAAGTGCTGCCAGTCCAGGCCCACGGTGGTGCGGTTGCCCAGGAAGAGGCTGGCACTCTGATACCATGTGAGGCCGGCGATATGGTCGTCATGCAGATAGAGGTTGTCACGCGGCGTGCCGCCGGGCGAGTAGCCATCATCAATCTTGTGGTGCCCCCAGTCATAGAATCCGCGCAGGGTACCGCTCGTGGCCGCATAGCTGTTCTGCACCGAGAAGGAGGCCAGGCCGCGGGTTATCTTGCTGTCGTTGTCTATGAGCGGGCTGCTTACAGGCCCTGGGTTGCTGGCGTTGAAGTGTGTCACATCAGCATCGGCCAGCAGCTTCCAATGGTCGCTGAGGTCGTAGCCCAGCTTGACGAAGCCCGTTTCCTGGGAGAAAACGAGGTTGGGACGATGCCCGTCGGAGCGCTGGTAGCTGACGCCCACCATGCTCGAGAAACGTCCTATGCGTGCCTGGTTCGAGGCTTCGCCCTGCAGGGTACCATAGGAACCGGCACCCAGTTGGAAGTGGGTGTGCTGTCCGTCGCTGAGCATCTGGCGCGTAACGATGTTCACCACGCCACCCATGGCGTTGCTGCCATACATCATGCTGGCCGGACCGCGTACGACCTCGACACGCTCGGCCATCATCGTCTGATAGGCATCCGGGATGGGGTGTCCCATGAGGCCGGCATACTGCGGCTGTCCGTCGATAAGCACGAGCAGCTGGGCACCGCTGCCCACGCCGCGCATCATCATCGAGCCGGCCGATCCGGTGCTCACGCCGTAGCCCACGAGGCTGCGGCCCGTGATAAAGAGGCCGGGCACCTGCTCGGTGAGCGTAGGCAGCACGCTGGGACGGTACTGGGACGTCAGTTCCTCGCGACCGACCACAGTGACGCTCATGGGCAACAGGCTGGCAGGCGTCTCGCTGCGGGTGCCGGTGACCACGACTTCCCGGATCTGAGTGGTGTCGGCAATGTCGTCATTGACTGTCCCGGCCTGCATGGAGAGGCAGACAATGCTTATGCATAATGAAAGTAAAGTACGATTCTGCATGTCGGATGTTTTTTAAGTCAATGTCTTAGGATTCGGGCACAAAGGTACGGACAATGCGGCGAGACATCAAACCGATATTTCGCATATTGTTACCAATCTTTCCGAAAAGCAAGCGACAGGGGACTCAAGTATTCCGTAAAATGCTGAGACGTTCGGAGATATAACGGCTGAAGTGGGAAAGGCTGTCAAAATTCATTCTTTCGGCCACCTCTTTTGCCGTGAGTTTCCCGTGCATGAGAAGATGCTTGATCTCCATCATCGTGAACTGCCGGATCCAATAGCTTGGCGACCGACCGCTCACTTCGGTGGAGACTCTGTGCAGATGCTTGGGTGTGACACAAAGTTCCTGTGCGTAATAGGCAACGGTTCTATGCTGCCTGTATGCACCCGTCTCCAACATTTGGATGAAGCGCGACATAATATCGGCAAAACGCGTCGACACCCCATCTCGTCCGAAGATAGAGGCATGGGCATTCATCACATCAAGATAGAGCGAGCGCATAGCCTGCATGACAGCCTCTTTCCTATACGCTTCCGGGGTATGAATTGAACGAAACTCCACAGCCCTAAAGTCTTGTTCGACAAGTGTGAGTATGTCTCCCTCTAACCGAAAGATGGGATGCATGAAGAGATGAAGCCATCCGCATGTCCCATAGCTGCCGTAGGGCATCAGACCCACCTGTTCGTGAGCAGGCAGCAAGATCCGATAGAGACGACAGTCATCGGAGGGTTGGATATGCCCCACATGGCTGGCTAACGCTATCATACAACACCCTGCCACGAGTTCATGCTCGTGTCCTGAGAAATGCAGCCGACAACTGCCGGCTGCACAGAGGAGGTGCAGAATCTGTTGTTGCATTCAATGCATCGGAAGGCATGTTCAGAGTGTGCCCTGCTTCAGTTTCTCCACAAACTGGTCCACCCGCTGCAGTTCGCGTGGGATATCGATGTTCTGTGGGCAGTGGGGCACGCACTCACGGCACGTGGTACAGCGGTTGGCCTGGCGTTCACGCGGCACGGCACGGTCATAACCCACGAGGAAGGCACGCCGGGCACGCTGATAGTTCTCGGCCTGCTGGCTCTCAGGCACATTGCCCTTGTTCACACACTTGTTGTAATGCACCAGGATGCCGGGGATGTCCAGACCGTAGGGACAGGGCATACAGTACTTGCAGTCGTTGCAGGGAATAGTGGGATAGCTTTTGATGAGAGCTGCTGTCTCACCCTCGAGCCAAGCCTGTTCCTCGTCGGTGAGCGGCTCCAGGGGGCTGTAGGAGCGGATGTTGTCCTCGAGGTGCTCCATGTAGGTCATGCCGCTGAGTACGGTGAGCACGTTGGGCTTCGAACCGATGTAGCGGAAGGCCCAGCTGGCCACGCTGTTCTCGGGCTTGCGCTGCTTCAGGTGGGCCACCACATGGTCGGGCACTTTCGAGAGACGTCCGCCCAGCAGCGGCTCCATAATGACAGCGGGGATACCGCGCTTCTCCAGCTCCGAATAGAGATAAGAGCCATTCACGTTGCGCCCGTCGGCCTGATTCCAGTCAATGTAGTTGGCTTGAATCTGCACGAAGTCCCAGTGATATTCGTCCTGATGCTGCAGCAGCCAGTCAAAGACGGCCACGTCGCCATGGAACGAGAAACCCAGGTTGCGGATGCGTCCCTTCTGGCGCTGTTCCATGAGCCACTGGAGCAGCCCGTTGTCGAGGAAGCGCTGGGAGAGGTTCTGCATGCCGCCGCCTCCCACGGAGTGGAGCAGGAGATAGTCCACATAATCCGTCTGCAGATAGCGCAGGCTGTTCTCGAAGATCTTGCATCCCTCCTCGAAAGACCACTGCGAGGGGCTGAAGTTGGAGAGTTTCGTGGCGATGAAATATTTGTCACGCGGATAGCCGCTCTGTGCCAGGGCGATGCCCAGCGATTCCTCGCTCTTGCCACGGCAATAGGCTGGCGACGTGTCGAAATAGTTCACGCCGTGGGCCAAGGCGTAGTTCGTGAGGCGGTTCACCTCTTCCTGGTTGATGACCTCATTGTTTGGCCCGTCGCCTTCCCTCTTGGTCGGGAGGCGCATCCATCCGTAGCCCAGCAGGCTCACGCGGTCGCCGGTCGTGGGATTGACGCGATACGTCATCTTGTCCGTGGGCACAGCATCCGTGTGATGGCCCATCGGGTCCAGGTCGATATTCTTCTCTTCTTTCTTTGCACCACAGGCTGCCAAGGCCGAGGCGCTGGCTATTGTGCCAGAGACTTTCAGGAAGTCCCGTCTGTTATATTGCTTCATATAAGATTTAGGTTTAAGGTTCGTGAGGATCCCACTTTAAACTTTAAACTTTACACTTTAAACTATATCTCCTTGTGCAACTCGTGACCCTCCACATAGATGGCACTGTAGGGGCGCACGGGACACAGGTTCTCGCAGGCTCCACAGCCGATACACTTCTCCTCGTTCACCACAGGAATCACATGGACAGCGCTCATATCGACGGGGCGGTTGTCACGATCCACCCAGCGTCCACGCTCGTTCTGGCGGAATCCCTCTCCTTCGGGCACCATCTGTATGGCCCCCGTCGGGCAGTGGCGGGCACAGTTGCCACACGACTTGAAATCGTTGGCTGCAATACAATTCTCGCGCACCCACACGGCGTGGCCCACCTGGATGGCTGTACGCTCCTCGATGGTCACTGGCCGGATGGCACTGGTGGGACATACCTGCGAGCAGCGGTTACACTCGGGACGGCAATAGCCACGCTCGAAACTCACCTCGGGTTGCATGAAGCGGCGCAGGCTCGAACTGGGACGAAGCACATCGTTGGGACACGCATCGATACACAGCTGGCACGCCGTGCAATGGTCCTCGAGGTTACTTACCGAGAGCGAGCCGGGAGGCGTGATGCGATGCTGGCGGGCGGGTTTCTTCTTATCCTCGATAATGGCATAGCCACCGTCAGTGGTCTTGTCCTGAGCCTTCGCCAAGGTGGCGCCCACAAGCAGTGCGGTGGAGGTGAGCACGGCACGACGTCCGTCGTCCACCGTCTCGCTCTTTGCCTCGGTTGCGGTGTCGGCAGTGGCTTTGGCTGCCTGTTCCTTCTTCCACTGGGCATAGATGATATTCTCCTTGTCTATCATCGGCTTGAAGCCGAACGTCATGGCACCGAACTTACACTGATCCAGGCAGTCGCCGCAGACGACACAGCGCGAATAATCTATCTCATGATGCTTCAGGTCGATGCAGGCGGCCTTGCAGTTGCGCTCACACTTGCGGCAGTTCCGGCACTCATCGGCGTTCAGCACCACCTTCAATCGCGCGTGGCGGCTCATCATACCCAGGAGCGTGCCCACCGGGCAAACGGTGTTACACCAAGTACGTCCGCCACGCCATGCCAGCACGGCAATCAGACACCAGGTGGCCAGCGCCACGACCAGCGCCCCCACACTCTTCAGCCACACGTCCACGCCATAGAAGGCATAGCTGTCATAGTGCTCAGCTATCTCGGCCAGCACGTTGTTACCAAGCTTATAGAGCGGCGCCACCATCGTGCCGACGATGCGCCCGTAAGTACTATATGGGAAGATAAGGCCTGCCACCCAGCCGAAACCAGCCGTAAGTGCCACTCCCGCCAGCAGCAGGAAAATGGGACGCATGAAATCATGAGCCGGCGAATAGCTGTACTTGTTCTTTTTACGATTGAACCAGGCAATAGCGTCCTGCATCACACCCAGCGGGCAGATAACGGAGCAATAGATTCGCCCGAAGAGGAAAGTCAGTGCAACCAGGAAAAGGAGCACTCCCACGTTCAGTGCCAGCAACGCAGGCATGAACTGAATCTTGGCCATCCATCCCAGATAGGCATGGGCCGTGCCTGTGAAATCCACCAGTAGCCATGTAATAAGCACCCAAAAGATGATGGCCAGGCAAAGTCGAATTCTTCGTAACATCGGATAGTTGATAATGATTATAAAAGTTAAATCTTCGGCAAAGATACACTTTTTTTTTGACTGACACATACTTAGTGTCGAAAAACTTCTTTTTTCCTTTTGCACTTCGCTCGCTTATTCGTAACTTTGTCCCCGATGATACGAATAAATCCACAATATGAAGGGCTAAGGCAGTACATCGAGAGACTGCCCAGCGTATTTGAGAGCGAAGGGCGAGAGATATACCGGAAGCGAAACCTCATCAAGGTGTTTCAGGCTCCCGACGGCACTGAACTCAACGTGAAGCGCTACCATATACCGCACGGACTGAACGCGCTGGTGTATTCGCTCGGAATACGCAAGAGCAAGGGACTCCGCGCATGGGAATATCCCGCCCTGCTCAAGGCAAGGGGCATCGAGACACCCGAGCCTGTGGCCTATATCGAAGAGCGATGCATGGGTCTGCTGCGCTATTCCTACTTCGTGAGCCAGCAGTGTCCCTATGCCCACACGCTCTACGACATGGCCCAAGCCGAACCCTCCCTCTACGAGCCGATGGCCAAGGCTCTGGCCGACTACGCTGCTCACATGCACGAGGAGGGCGTCCTGCACAAAGACTTCACGCCAGGCAACATCCTGTGGCAAAGGGCAGAGGATGGATCATTCCATTTCTCGCTCGTTGACATCAACCGTATGCGCTTCGGACAAGTAAACACACAGGAAGGACTGCGCTCGCTCGTACGCCTCTGGGGGCCGAAGCACTTCATCCAGTTGCTTGCCCGAGCCTATGCCACTCGCCGAGGCGCCGATGCAGACCGGGCCGAAGCCGACGTGATGCAGTGGCGAGCACGCTTCTGGCGACGATATGCAATGAAACATAAAATACC
>Ga0310695_10003965_pt1 | contig 28026 bp, 19 predicted proteins | sample RumenRJG_04DNA_FD_203882 | JGI IMG/M metagenome (GOLD analysis project Ga0310695, IMG submission 203882) | Bovine rumen microbial communities from Lethbridge, Alberta, Canada - RJG_04 (v2) (version 2) | ecosystem: Host-associated > Mammals > Digestive system > Stomach > Rumen | place: Canada... | reverse complement strand
TTTTCTGCACGAAATCCCCAAACAAATCCACGAAAAAACAGACAACAAAAAGAAACCCTAAAAAACAGAGAAAATTCAATCTGAACTACAGACCAACATAAAAGGAAAAAAAATATGAAATTAAAAAGTAGGTTGACGGCATTGTAAAAAAAGAGTAGGTAAATTAGATGATTGATTATCATGACAATTATATAGATTTGGATAGGGAGTGGAAAATATTCCTAAAATCCTAACAGATTTTGAGTTTTAGAAATTGGGGAAATACTGCCTTCAAGCATCTGCTGATAGACTAATAAAAGCATATGGAGGATATTATGACCGTAGAACTGGTGCTCCAAGATTTAAAAAACGTAAAACAAATCCAGTAACTTCAATTACTCTGCGAAACAATTTTCATGATACAAAAGAGGGTAATGTAGGGGCCATTAGGTGGTTGTCTGAAAATGAATTACGAGTAACTAAGCTGGGAAAAATAACCGTTAAGCATAGAAAACACATCAAAGGCCAAATCAAAGAGGCTACATTAAAATACGAAAACGGACGCTGGTACATATGTATAGTATACGAATTATATGAAAATAGACATGATGAATTTTCCTATGGAGGATTATATGTCGGAATAGATTTTGGACTAACTGACTTTTTAACATTTTCCAACGGAAAGGCGATAGCCAAACCTGACCTGAAGAAAATAAACGAAAGAATACAGTATTACCAACGCAAACTCGACGGCAAAAAATAAGACGGATCCAACTGGAAAAAACACTAAAAAAACTCCACAAATGGATAAGAAAGAAAAATAATGCAGTAAACGACTATTATCATAAAATATCCTATAATATAGTCAAACACTGCCAATTCATAGCCATGGAAACACTCAACATTCGAGGAATGATTAAATCACGTAACTTAAGCCGAAGCATACATGAAATCGGATGGGAAAAACTCATAGAAATGATAAAATACAAATCAGAGTTATATGGTCGTGAATTCGTACAAATCGATCGATGGTTTCCATCGAGTAAAAAATGCCATGTTTGTGGAGAAATCAATCATGACTTAGGTCGTGAAGAAAGAGAATGGGAATGTTCTCATTGTTATGCAGTACATCAAAGAGATGTAAATACTGCAAAAAACATTTTATACGAAGGTCTACGCGCCACGGGTTCAATGGTAATGTGCTTAGTAGATTTCATACCTAATAGTGAAAACAAATTCATTTATAAATATGGATGGAAATGTTTTGTCGACACAGTAGGTATGGCCTAAGAATCTCCGGCTTCTACAAGCTGGAGAGGTTCAATAAGTAATCTTTTTATTAACTGAAAAATATATTTAAAAGTATGTTTGAAACAGTTTTTTATTTTCCATGGGAAGTTTCTCTGATAATATTCCTCCAAAGTTCTCTTCCAGATTTCGTATTAAGATTCTTTGGAGTTATTGCAGAAGTTATCTCTAAAAATGTCATTGCATTGATATTTATTTCAATCTATTTGGCATACAACAAGGATTGGGGTAAATTCACATTGCTTTCGTTGGGTGTGGCTGGTGTGTGCTGCGAATTTGTCAAGATGACCGTTGCACGTTTAAGGCCGTATGCAGTTGTTGATAAAATCAAGTGCATTCATGCCAATGTGGCTGACCAGAATCCTCTTGACTTTAAAATCCAAGGATATTCGTTTCCAAGCGGACATACGATGATGGCAACCAACATGTTTTTGGCAATTCCGATATATGTCAGGAATATTCTATATGTCTCTATTGGATTGATTGGAGTTTTGATTGTTGCTCTTTCAAGAGTTGGATTAGGTGTTCATTTTCCGACTGATACTATTGCTGGGTTTTTCATTGCTTTGGCGATAATCTTAATATTGTCTCATCTTTATGACAAGATTGAAAATAGGTTATATCTCTATTTGGCTATTATTGTTCTGTCTTTGGTTGGTGTATTGTTCTGTCCTGAAATGAGTTATATTAAGTATGTGACATTGACTTTGGGAATTTCATTAGGTTTTCTTGTTGAAGAAAAATATGTTAACTTCGAAAATCCTAAAAGCAGAAGGGATGCAATAGTCAGACTTGTTGGAGCAGTCATATTGTTTGTATTGCTTTTCATCTTAATCCCAAAATTTGCAGGCAATACTGACCTGGTTAAATGCATCGTACATTCTCTATGTACTTTCATAATGCTTGCCATATATCCTTTAGCCTTTAAAAAGATTGATAGGGATGGATGACTGAATCCATTAAATCTCTTTTACTTTTTTGAGAATATTTTTTCACATCAATAATGAACTTATTTGGCAAAAAATTAATTAAGTAAATATTTTTCATCATTGTTTCTTTCATACTGTATTATTGTGTAAAATCTAAGTAAGAAATATTTTATATTATGTCTCGATAAGATCAGTTTTAAGAAGTTTTTAAATCAATTAAATGGTAGTGTCCGATTGGGTAGTGAAATTATTAAGGGATGTGGTTGAATATGTATTCACTGTATTCCTTTCTATAGAAAGGATACAATTTAAAAAACACGACTAAAATTGCATTCATTGTATTGTTAATAAAAACAATGTTACTTTCTTAGTTTATATATTTTTTAAATCTTAATATTTAAAATATGATGACATCAAAATAGTTTAATATGGATATGAAAAATTTAATGGATACCAATAGGCTTGAAGCTTTTTATGATGCAATAATTGCAATTATTGTAACAGTTTTGGTTTTGGAATTGCCACAGCCTGAAACCGCTACCATTGCGGGAATTTTAGCTTTGAAAGTTTCATATTTCACTTATCTTGTCAGTTTTCTTGTTTGCGCCAATCTCTGGCAATATCACCATTGGATATATGCTCATGTGAAAATTGATTCTAAAATTATTTGGCTGAACATCCTTTTAATGTTTGTAATATCTCTGATTCCTTATTTGACAATTTTTGTTGCTAATAATCCGAATTCCCTTTTAAGTGAATCCTTATATGGTCTGGATTTTATTTTGATAGATATTATCCTATTTATTATGAGCAGATATCTGATAAAAATAAATAAGGATAGTGAATATTTATCTGAAGTTTTGGATTTGAAAAATGCAATAATTATTCCATTAATATTTCTAATTATAGGATTCATTATAGGATTTTTAGGTCATCCTATTGCAATCAGTATTGTTTGTCTGATTACAATAGTAAGGTCAATATTATATTCAATTAAATAGGCCAGTATATTTCATTATTTAATTTGAGTATTCCTCCCATTCTAAAAAATATATCCGCATATACAAATATCGTTTACCATTAAAAACAACAATAAACAAATAAAAAAAGAAACAGTCAGCCATTTATAATTAGTATACTTCCCACATTGCAATTCATTCCAGACCTAAGGGGTTGTGGCATTTTTGCAAATGTATGATAAAGGCTAATTTTAATGTTATTGGATAAAAAAGTTGGATTGGATAAAATGATAGGGGTATGCTATCAAATTAATAATCCTTTTAATAGTATTTTTTTATAATTGGAATGTTTTTGGTGGTTCTCCTGAAAAATCAGCAATGGTTGCATTACCTGAAATGGTGAACACTTCAAATGTTGGGTTTTCTGGAGTTTCATATAAAGTTTTAACTAATTCATTGGAATCAATTACTTTTTGTTTTAGTTCTGTGCTGTCTGTAAATTCAACTTTACCTGAAATTCTTAACCATGCGAATTCGGGTGTAGCAACAACTATTTCACAGTTTGGATTTGCATCCAATTCCTTAAACATTGGTTTTGTGTTTGCGGTACAGAAATATGGTTTTCCATCTTCTTCAAAGTAAAAGAGTATTGGTCTCACTTTCGCGTTTCCATCTAATCCACTAGTTGCTAAATATATTAAAGTATTTTCTTTTAAAAAGTTTATAACTTCGCTCATTGTATCAATCCTTATATTTTTGTAGTTAATGCTTTATTTGAGCTTATATAAAGGTTTTTTGTAACTTTAAGGTTACTTGGTAACTTTTTGGTAACTACATTCTTTTTGTCCAATAGTCAAAGATTTCTGAAATTTCCTCATCAAAACTAATGGTTTTATCCTTGTTTTCAGGTATTGCCTGTGCATAACTCCTATTTAATCGAATTAAATTAACGTTTGGATTATCATGTGTCATCTGCTCAAATGGGTATCTGATGATTATGGGTGTGTTGAAACCTACGCCCAGTTCCAATAGGACCAATCTGTCATCAGTTCCTATTCTTTCTAAAAATTTTGAGTAGTTGTCATGCATTTCACGCCATTTTTCATCTTCAACAAAGTAGTTATCTTTTCTGACATTGATTTCCATATTTCCTCCGCAAACTGGACATATGGGAACCAAATCTGATGGAATCATGCAGTCATGAGTGTTTTCAATAGCTTCAAATACTAATTCCCTATTTGAATACAGTTTATTATGACATGCTGTTTCACACTGCATCAGACCATAATCTCCCTGTGTTGCAAATATCCTTTCATCTTCAAAGCCATTAATCCAAAACTGATGATCGACATTGGTTGTCAAGACAAAATAGTCCTTATCTTTCATCAAACCAAGCAGCTGTTGATATAATTTTGTTTTTCCAACGGAATATCTGTTCACATAGACATGACGTGTCCAATGAGCCCATTTTGCTTCTTGGGTTTTATAAGGGTAGAATGTAGCGGAATACATGTCTGTCACCCCATATTTTTCAATGAATTCCGCGAAGTTATCCTCAAAACGTTTGCCAGAATATTCTATTCCTGCAGCTGCTGAAAAACCAGCACCTGCGCCTATAAGCACATAATCTGCATCATTAATGGTATCAATAGCTTTATCCAATCTTAAAACGAATTTATCCATTTGTTATCCTCCAATCAATAAATTTTTATAAATTAGGTAACTCTTCTGTGAGAATGTATCAAAAATCACTTTTTCCAGTGATGTTTCATTTTCATTAAGGTAATCCTCAACTGTTTTAATTGCGATTTCTGCGGCTTTTCTTTGAGGAAAATTAAAAACACCTGTTGAAATGCTGCAAAATGCAATTGATTTAAGTTCATTATAATTGGCCAAATCCAAACATGATTTATAGCAACTTGCTAGTTTTTCACAATCTTCATTGGAAGGTTCTGTCCCATAAGGAATTGCAGGTCCTACTGTGTGGATTACATGCTTTGAAGGCAAATTATATGCATTGGTAATTTTTGCTTTTCCGACTTCCTCATCATGAGATTGTCTGCGCATTATTTCACTGCATTCCTGTCTTAACTGTATTCCTGCTGAAGAATGAATGACATTGTCAATGCAGTTATGCAATGGAATAAAACAGCCAAGTAATTTTGAATTGGCGGCGTTCACGATTGCATCAACGTTCAATGTAGTAATGTCGCCCTGCCATAATGCCAGTTTCCCTTTGATTACAGAAATATCTTCGGCTGAAGTCAGATTCTTATTTAAAGTTTCATTAGTCAAAAATTCATCCTGAATATGTAAAAATTCATCAGACACATCTAAAGGAGGCCTTACATTCACAAGAGACCTAAACAGTAATTTTTTATCATTAATGTCTTTGGGAATACTTATTTCTTCATTACGTTCATTAATTAAATACTTGATTAAAAAGTCCAATTGTTGATGTGTGTTTATATTAATCTCCCCTTTAAATTATTTCAATATTATAATTGGAGTTATTTATTTAAATGATTTTTGTAACTTTAAGGAAACTTAGTTACTTGAAAGTAACCTAAAAATATAATAAATAATCCAACAGATTATACAATATGGAAGGTGAACGAATTGTTTGTCCTGTTGATGTGACTCTAAATTTGATAAATAAAAAATGGAGTATACAGATTATAAGAGACATGTTTTTTGGTAAAAAACATTTCAATGAGTTTAAAGAGGACAAACCTAAATTAAGCAATAAAGTATTGTCAAATTGTTTAAAGGAACTTGAAGAAAAAGGATTAATTGAAAAGGTAGTTTTGAATACAACTCCAGTAACTACCGAATATTGTCTGACAGAATATGGAAAATCAATGAACCGGATTGTATATGAACTGGCAATGTTTACATTGTATGATGAAAATGACAATACCTATTCTGATGAAACCCGTAGAGAATTAAAAAGTAGATTCAGGGAAGTGCTTGATATAGATTATTAAGATAAGTTTCAAGATATTCCTGAGTTAAGATATACTGGCTGCATTTTTTTCCAAATAGTATTCACTGACATTCGATGGCTTGCCATGTTATATCAAAGTTTTTCTCAAAAATAAACATTAATTTACAACCTGGTGGTATATAATTAATTCAGATTATGGTCTAGCTTCCCTATCCAATAAAGTAACTGTAACTTCTTATGTGGGGTGAGAAGTATTAATTTAACTTCTCTCCATTTTTTCATGGATATCAATATTTGGTTTTTACTGTTTTTTAACTATCAACCTTTTATTCTAAAATTGTCTTCATTTATTTTATATGATTTGCTTGTTGCTATTATTTTTTTCAATCATATATTCAATTAAAAATGATGGTTAATCTGTTGGGTTTAGGTTTATTTTTTGATGAATTAATTTGGCTATAATGCAACTGACCTATATTTAATTTCATTAATGTAATCTATAATTTGGAGATATTATTCCGAACAACAATTAATTTCCCATTCACAACATGTTAATTCGGTTATCTAATCTTTAAATAAATTAACGTCATATCATCAAATTGTTCTTGTTTTCCTATAAAATTATTAATATCATTTAATAGAGGGTTTATTGGGTCATCATCGATTTTAATTTTGTTGAAAAAGTCTAAAAGTCTATCTTCACCATAACATTCATCATTGTCATTGGTTGCATCAGTGATTCCATCAGTATATAATATCAATTCATTTGATAATGTTATTTCCTCAGTTTTATATTCGAAGTCCTCAAGAATTGCTAAAATAATTCCACGATAAACGTCTAAATATTCAAAGGAGTCATCTTTTTTTATTAATGGGAGAGTATGTCCTGCATTTGAGAATTTTAACTTTTTAGTATTTTTATTATAAATGCCAAGCCATAATGAAACAAACATTGCCTCAGGATTATTTTCATATAATAGATTGTTTATTAGATATAGGACTTTTGAAGGATCTCTTTCTTGGGTAAGAATTTGTTTTATTATGAACTGGGTAATCATTGCAACTAATGCTGCCGGAACACCTTTATCAGATACATCACCGATTACAATAGCTAAATTATCATCATCTAATTCATAATAATCGAAAAAGTCTCCACCCACTTCCTTTGCCGGATGGGAATAACCTGTGATATAATAATTTTCATTTCTTATAGCATCATGCGGAAGGTTAGCGTCTTGGATTTTTGATGCGATATCAAGTTCTGCTTTGATACGTTCTTTTTCACCTTCAATTTTGTGAATATTTTCAATATAATTGTTATTGTGATTAATCAAATCAGTATATGATTTGGCAAGTGTTCCAATTTCATTTTTTTCATTAAGATACTTTGAATACAAGTTCACTAAACCTTCAGATTCAATTTTTTCATTTTCTTTGATAAATTTTTTAATTTCAGAAAATGATGAAAGGGGTTGTATTACTCTTTTTTCCGTATATCTTAAAATAATCATTCCCGGAATAAATGATAAAATTATAATTGCATCTGTTAGTAAGAGACCCTGCATTATATATATTGTCAAATTAACATCAATGTCTATAATGTGATAAGTGAAATGAGAAATAATCATTCCCAAAAAAGAAATGGCCAATATTATTATTAGAAACTTTTGTATAATATCTTCAATTATCGAATCTCTATCAGGGGTTTCAACTTTATGTACAAATGGTTTTGTTAAATAGCAGAATAATAAAATTCCAATTAATATTGTTTCACCAAGCAGGATTTGTTTATCTACACCCAATATCTTAGAAATTAATGCTATTACAGTAACAATCAATAGTGAATAAAATAATATTCTATATAATTTTTTATTTACCTGTTTATTTTGTGTTTTTGGAATTTCTATAAAATCAATCTTTTTAGAAATCCAAATACTTATGATACCTGTGATAAAAGCAATATTAATAAAGTTCAAAAATAATGCAATAGTTGAATATTCTTTCAAATCAGTTGTGAAAAAATAAAATGAAAATAATGTTTCATGAACTATTGAAAAAATCAATCCGCATAGAATTATTATTGATATAAATATGGTGAGATGATAAATATTGTCTAATTTAGGTTTCATAATTTTTTGGTTTCTAAAATCTGAGTACCAAAGTTTATATGCCAAATATGAAACTCCAAAACTGTAAATAGATGAAAAGACTATTTCTAGTGGTGCACATCCATCCATAATGCTCAATACAATATGTCCTAACACGCCCCCCAAAGCACCATATGGGCCGAGTAATAATCCACAAACAAAAAATAAACCTATATGTGGACAATATAATCCCAAATCTAATACGTCCTTTGATGAAAGAATCATTTCACAAATAATCATCAAAATAAATGGCACTAATATTTTTTTTAATTTATCATTCATTGTTCCACGTTTTTAATAATTATTAAATGATTTTCACTATTTTCATAATGATATTCTAGTTCATCTGCCATTTTTTTAGTTAAATAAATGCCAGCTCCCCCGAGTCGTGTTTCATCAACGCCATAAGGGGGATCGTGTTGCTCTTTTAAAAGAGGATTAAACTCAAATCCGTTGTCAATGAACTCTATTGTCAATGTTGGTTTTTCATATTCAACATTAACTATGATAAATTCGGTATTTGAGTAATGCACAATATTGACAAATATCTCTTCAACAATTAACGTGACTTGAAAATCTTCTTCTGAAAGTTCATTTATAATGAACTCATTTAAAGTATCTAACTCATTTATTTCGGGTTGCAATAAAATCGTGTTCATTCTATCTCCAAAACTCTATCAACACCAGACAATAGAAATACTTCCATAATTACATCATTAGAATTTTTTATAATAAATGGAATATTGTCTGGTTTTAATTTCCTTTGAGTTGCAATTAAAACTTTAAGACCTGCACTTGAAATATATTCTAAATCAGTAAAGTCTAGGATTAAAGAGTTAAAATTACCTAATTCATTATTAATCTCTTCATCTAACTCTTTTGATGTAACACTATTAATACGACCTTCAACCGATAAAGTCAATTCATTTTCATTATAACATTTTAAAATATTCATTATAATCCCACAGTAGTATATTTATTTTATTAATTTTAAACATTATGGTTTAATTTTTAGGGAAATTCCCCATTAATTTTATAATTTATTTTTTTTAATTATTATTCTTATTTGGTATTATTCATTGAATTAATATTATTTGGGCTTTTATTTCGATTTTGCTTTTTATTCATATAAATTTAAAAATGTCATGTTTTATTATTAATGTCAAAAATTTGAATTTGGTTAAATATTATATATAAAATATTATATATAAAATTATACATAATGTACTATGATAATTTTATTAGGAAGTTTTTTTCATGAATAAAAACAATAAATCACTCAATAATGTTCAAAAAAATGAATTGGGAGTGGAAAAATCATCCAACAAAAATATTGTCAATGATGAAAAATATCAATCATCAAAACAATATTTTGATGCTAAATTATGTGAAGGTTTTGAATCAACGGTTTTAACTCCTAATTTAAATGGTAATCCTGATGTTGGAAAATTAAAAATCATGGCTGAATTTATTGAAGCTAAAGATATTGATGATTTCTGTAATAAACATGACATAAGTAAAAACATCTTATTTTTGTCATGTACTGTTTTGGCGCTTAATAAATTTACATTCACTATGGATACTTTATTAACAGCGATTTCTGGTGATATGCTTGGTTTTAATAATGATGATGGTCAATCAAGGCTTGTTAAAACAGTTCCATTTATCATTTCTAATGAAGATCGGGAAATTTCCATCATTGATTTTATTAAATTTGTTGATAAAACATGGAAAACTACAATAGAGAATAGTTTCTATCCTTATTCAAAAATTGCGGAGAAATATCAATTAAATCCTGAATTTTTATATTTATATAATGAATTTTTACAATCAGATGATATGGGTACTGACAACAAATCTAATGTATCTGAAGAATTATGTTGTGAGGATTCTATTTCTGAGGATTATAAAATTGCTTTGTTTGTGAATTGTTTTAAAGAAAATGTTGAACTGGAAATAAAATACAATGATCAATTGTATAGTGAAGATTATATTCATATTTTCGTTAATTCCATAAAATCCATTTTAAATCAGTTCTTAGATTGTGATGTTTCTAAATATAGAATATGTGATATAAGTTTGCTGCCTGAAATAAAAACACAGAAATTTAGTGAAGTTGAACTTCCATTTATTCATAAACGTTTTGAAAAGCAAGTTAGTGAAACTCCTGATGATGTTGCTCTTATTGCATGTGATGCTACATTAACATACAAGCAATTAAATGAAAAAACAAATATTATTGCTAATGCTTTAATTGATATGGGAGTTAAACCAAAAAATAACATTTTAGTCATGCTTTCAAGAGACAGTAATCTGATTGCATCAATTTTAGCTATCTTGAAAGTAGGATGTGCTTTTATTCCTATTGATCCGGAATATCCTCAAGAAAGAATAAATTATATTTATGAAAACAGTAATGCAGATTATATTATCACTGATAAATCCGGAAAAAATTCCTTAAGTATTGAAGAGTTACTTTGCAATGACAACTCTGAAAATCCTAATGTCAATATCGATCCTGATGATTTGGCTTATATAATCTATACTTCAGGGTCTACGGGAAAACCTAAAGGAGTAATGGTTAGTCACAAAGGAATATGCAACCAGATTACCGGAAATCCTATGAAAAATTTTGACAGTATTTTAAGTATTTCAACAATTTCATTTATCATGTCCATAAGGGATATTTTAACCGGAGTAACTAATGGTATTAGATTGATATTTGCCAGTGATTCAGAAGTTAAAAACATTATGGATTTAATTGAATTAATCAATAATACTCAACCTGAATCTATGACAATAACTCCTTCAAGATTTTTATCTTACTTGGAAATCGATGATTTTTGCGATTCAATTAAGTCTTTTAAAGCTATCATCATGGGTGGAGAAGTATTTCCTGTAAAAAAATTTGATGCAATTGAAAAATACACTGATGCCACCATATTTAATGCTTACGGGCAAAGTGAAGGCAATTTCCTATTCCCTGTTCCTTTAAATGAAATGTCAATGGACAGCAATAACATTTCTGTAGGTAAACCTTTGGATAATTCCATTGCTGATGTTAGAGATATTGATGGAAAACTCTTGCCCGATGGAGTAATGGGTGAATTATACTTTGGAGGACCTTCAACTGGAAAAGGATATTATAATTTAAATCGGACAGATGTCTTCATTGAAATCAATGGAATTCCTTACTGTAGAAGTGGGGATTATGCGATTAAAACACCTGATGGGGAATTTATTTTTAAAGGAAGAATAGATAATCTTGTTAAATTACGTGGATTAAGAATTGAACCTAGTGAAATTGAATATAATATTAGTTGTTATCCAAATATAAAAGAAAATGTAGTCGTAATTAGAGAAATCACTAATGATAAGCATTTGTGTGCTTATTATACCATTGATGGAGAAGTTAATAAAAATTCTTTGAAAAAATACTTGGAGGACAAATTGGTTAATTATATGGTTCCAACAGCATTTATGCAAATTGATGGGCTTCCACGAACTCCAAATGGTAAAATTAACATTAAAGCATTGCCTGAACCAAAATTGGATTTTGAAAATGTTTCACCTGCAAATGATATCGAAAAAAAATTACTGGAAATGGTATTTGAATATGCATATGATGAAAATTTTGGTGTTACAGACAATTTATATTCTCTTGGATTTACTTCATTATCATTAATGAAATTTAATGCGAGCATTTCTGAAGTATTTAATATTAATTTAAATATCGTTGAATTATTGAATAATCCTACAATAAGATTTATCGCCAATTTAATTGATAGTAGTGAATCTGATGAAAAGTTAGATGAATTAATTAAATCTTCAAAAGACATTACTTATTATCCGTTAATGGATAATCAGTTGGGAGTATATTATGAATGTGTTCAAAATCCTGATGAACCGCAATATAATCTTCCATCCATTGTAAGGTTTGATAAATCAATTGATGCATTAAAATTAAAAGAAGCTATTATCAAAACAATTGATGCATATCCTTATCTTAAAACAAGAATTGTCAGCCATAATGGTCAGTTAATGCATAAACGTAATGATTCAATACTTGTTGATGAAATTCCTATTGTTGAAATAGATGAAATTTCTGATGAAGAAATTGAAAAAGAAAATGTTAAAAGATTTGAATTATTGCATAATCAGTTATTCAGAGCTAAAATCTATAAAACCAATGATGAAATAATTCTGTTTTTTGATATTCATCACATAATAACTGATGGTGAATCATCAGGTATGTTATTTAAAAACTTTGCTAATGCATATAATGGTGACAAAATAGAAAAAGAGGTCTTTAATGGTTATATCTGTTCTCTGATTGAAGAGGAGGAAAAAAATACTGAAAAATATGCTGACAGTGAAAAATATTTCCATGATTTATTAAAAGAAGATCTGGATTCAACCATTTTGACCCCAGATTTAAATGATGATGATGAATTTGGTGAATTAAAATCTTTTTCTAAAAATATTGATTCACAATCATTAAAAGAATTCTGTGCTGATAAAAGAATTTCACCAAACGTTTTATTCATGGCCAGTACAATATTAACATTAAATAAGTACACATTTAGTGATAAGACCTTATTAACAACCATTTTCAACGGAAGACTTAATTCCAATTATTATAATACACAAGCGTTTTTAGTTAAAACCTTGCCAATAGTCTCTATCAATGAAGATAGAAACATTTCTATCAGAAAATTCTTTAAACAGGTTGATGAAATTTGGAAAAATGGAATTAAACATTGTATTTATCCGTATATTAAAATCTCTGATGAATTTAATTTAAAACCTGAATTTTTATATACTTACAATGATCTTGAAAATAATAAAATCCAATTGAATAATAATGTGTACGAAATTAATCATTTGAATTCTCTTGAAACCGATTATAAAGTTAGTTTTAACGTTTATGAGAATGAAGGCAGTATGGAGTTGGATGTTTTATACAATGATGGATTGTACAGTGAAAATTATATTAAAACATTCTTAGAAAGCGTCATAAGTGTTTTAAATAAATTTATTAAATTCAGTTCTGAAGAATTGGATAATGTTCGCTTGAAAGAAATTTCTATTGTTGAAAGGGATATCCCTAATGTTGATGAGTTAGAATTTATTGATATTGGTGAAGCTCGCCTTAATAAGATTTTTGAAAAACAGTGTGAATTAAATAGTGACAAAATTATTTTAACGGCATCTGATGGGGAATTCACTTATAATGATTTAAATGAAAAAGCAAATCGTATTGCAAATGCTTTAATTAAAAAAGGTATTGAAATTGAAGATAAAGTCATGTTCATCTTAAAACGTAACAGTAATATTGTAGCTTCAATTTTCGGTATTTTAAAAGCAGGTGCTGCATTCATTCCTGTTGATTCAGAGTATCCTCAAGATCGTATTGAACATGTTTTATCCGACAGTGAATCAAAATTTATCATATTTGATGATGTCGTTGATAGGGGCGATTTGGATTTATCTTCCTGTTCAGATAAACTCTTGGATATTAATGAATTATTAAAAGAGGAAAATACTTCTAATCCAGATGTTGATGTTTCTCCTGAAAATTTAGCATATCTTATTTATACTTCAGGTTCAACAGGTCTTCCAAAAGGAGTGATGATAGAACATAGAAACTTTGCCAATTATGTCTATCCTCATCCAAGGAATACTTTTTGTCATGAATTAGTTTCAAATGCGGAAAATGAGAATTATAAAGTATTATCATTAGTTACTGTGGCATTTGACACATTTTTAGAGGAAATGCTTCTACCTATTTTAAATGGGGTTCCGGTGGTCTTTGCTGATGATATTCAGATTAAAAATCCATTGGAATTAATTCCTCTGATTGAAAAAACAAATGCTAATATTTTTGATGGTACTCCTTCAAGATTATTACAGTATCTTGAAATTGATGGGTTGAAAGAATGCATTGCTAAATTTAAATTGTTTGTTGTTGGTGGAGAAGCTTTTCCAAAACATTTATATGATACTCTCTCAAAAGTGTCTGATGGTAAAATAATTAATAGTTATGGACCAACAGAGACAACTGTAGCATGTAACGATAAATTAATCAATCAACCTAATGTTGTTTCTGTTGGAAAACCAGTACTTAATGTTTATGAAGAAATTATGGATATAGACTCCAATCCTTTACCTCCTCATGTTTTAGGAGAGTTATATGTTGCGGGTCATGGTGTTTCAAGAGCTTATCTCAACCGTCCTGAAAAAAATTCTGAAGTTTTCATGACTATCAACGGCATTAAATTTTATCGTACTGGAGATTTTGCTAAATGGAATGAAAACGGCGAAGTCGAAATTTTAGGAAGACTTGATGATCAAATTAAACTCAGGGGTTTGAGAATAGAAATTGGTGAAATTGAATCAGCTATTAAAGAATTTGAAGGCATTAAATCTCTTGCAGTTGTTGTGAAAAAGATTAAAGGCAATGACCACTTATGTGCATACTTTACTGTTTATGAGGAAATTAAAAACGATGGAAATGGATATTCTATTGATATTGACAATTTAAAAGAACATCTAAATTCAAAATTGACTTATTATATGGTTCCTACTGTTTATATGGAACTGGATGAAATGCCTCAAACATTGAATGGTAAAACTGATTTGAGGAATTTGCCTGAACCTGTTTTAATCACGGAATATGTTGCTCCTGAAAATGATATTGAAGCATTTTTTGCAGATGCATTTGCAGATATTTTATCTCTTGATAAAGTCGGAGTTACGGATAATTTCTTTGAAATAGGTGGAACTTCACTACTTGTAACTAAAATTACTCTGGTTGCTTTAAATAAAGGTTATGACATCAGTTATGGGGATGTTTTTGATAATCCTACTCCTCGTAAACTCACTAAATTTATTTTAACTGATGAAGATTCTGAAATTGCACGTAATGAAGAATCAGATTATGACTATTCTAAAATTAATGAGCTATTAAATGAAAATACCTTGGAAAATTTCATCAAATCAGAACAACATGATGATGATTTGGGTGATATTTTATTAACCGGGGCTACCGGATTTTTAGGCATCCATATTTTACGGGAGCTACTGGAAAATAATGAAGGCAATATTTACTGTTTAGTCAGATCCAAAAGTAATATCTCTGCCGAAGAAAGATTGAAATTTTTATTATACTATTATTTCTCAAATAACTACGAAGAGTTATTCAAAGATAGGATACATATTATTGACGGAGATATAACCAGATATGAAGATTTTGAAAAATTAAGTTCATACGGAATTGATACAATATTTAATTGTGCAGCTAATGTTAAACATTTCTCTTCCGGTACTGATATTGAAGATATCAATTACGGCGGAGTTTTAAATGGTTTAAAATTTGCCAAATTGAAAAATTCAAAATTTGTACAGATTTCAACATATAGTGTTGCCGGTGAAAGTATAAACAATTTCCCTCCGGAGGATTACCTGTTTAATGAAAGAGATTTATACATTGGACAAGGTACTGAAAATCAGTATGTTAGAAGTAAATTTTTAGCTGAAAGGGCTATTTTGGAATCAGCAATTGAAGATAATCTGTCTGTTAAAATCATGAGGGTTGGGAATTTAATGGCCAGAAGTGATGATGGTGAATTCCAAATTAATTTTATTTCAAACGGATTTGTTAACAGACTTAAGGCTTTTGTAACGCTTGGTAAAATGCCTTACTCTCTGCTAAGCAGTGATGATGAATTAAGTCCTATTGACGTGACTGCCAAATCTATTGTTGAACTATCCAAAACGCCTAAAGAATGTGTTGTTTTCCACCCATATCAACATCACACAATTTGTTTTGGAGATATAATAGATATTATTAAACCTTTAGGTCTTGAAATTGATGCTGTTGAAGAGGAAGAGTTTGATGAATATTTAAATCAAGCTTTCAATGATAAGGATAAACAGGAGGGCATATCTGGTCTGATTACTTCGGCCGGTGGAGGTACCATGAAAAAAGTTTGGATTGGTGCTGAAAATGATTATACTATCCAAGTATTGTATAGATTAGGAGTTAAATGGCCAATTATTTCAGAAGAATACATTTATAAATTCATTGAATATTTAAATGATTTAGCTTTCTTTTAGTAATTGATAAAGGGATGTCAGAGAATGTATGAAAGGAGATATAATCTATTAAAAAGTAAGTTTAATGAGTTTTTATTGCCTAGTTTACTTACTACGATGGCAAATAATGTCTGTATATTTTCAGATGCATTAATAGTAAGTTTTTTAATAGGTTCTTTAAATTTAGCTGCAATTCAAGTTGTTATTCCCACTGTCTCATTCATAGATTTAATTTGTTGGGCTTTGGGATTTGGGGGCAGCATTCTAATGTCTTCCATGAAGGCAAAATATGATGATTTCAATAGTAATGTCTATTTTACGGTTTCAATGGTTAGTTTGGTGGCGATTGGAATTATCATTTCGATTTTGGGACTTATATTCATAGATCCTATTGTTGGCCTTTTATGTTCGGCTAATATGGAAGTCAGCTCCCAGTTATTTCCTCTCGTAAAGGATTTCTTTTCTTTAACTCTTGTCGGATTTCCTTTCATGTGTTATCTGCTGGGTATATCCTATTTTTCCCGTGCCGATGGGATGCCCAATTTGTCTTTAATCGCCATCATAATATCTAATGGGGTAAATATAGTCATGGACTTCGTTTATCTGCAGGTCTTTGGTATGAATATCGGTGGTGCGGCTCTTGCTACATTGACCGGACAAATTTTGGCATCAATATTTATTTCATATTATTTCTTCAGCGATAAACGTACTATTAAATTAGTATCACTTTCAAAAATCAAATTCAATCGCTTCATTGCCTATTTTAAGGATATTGTCATTACAGGTTTTCCTCCAGCTTCAATACAGCTTTTCATAACCTTGAAATTATTCATTATCAATTATCTGTCTCAAATTGTAATGGGTAGTGTGGGGCTTGTGGCATTCAGCGTATGTGATAATTCTTCGATTTTGATTTACATGTTTGCAATTGGAATAAGCCAGTCAATGTCTCCGATTATATCAGTATATTATCAGGAAGAGGATTACAACAGCGTCGGATACACCATAAGGCGGGCCATCAAATGGGGTATCATTTCCGGGGCAGTCATGATGGCGATATTTATGTTTTGTCCTCAAGCCATACTGTTCCTTTTTAGCATTAATGACCCTGCATATGTCCCTGTTGTAACCGATGCTATAAGATTATTTTCATTAAGTTTCATAGGGTTGGTTACCTGCTTTATAATGATTTATTATGCAGAATCCATCCAAAGGGAGAAATATTCATTAGTTATTGCCGTTATTGAAGGTTTGATTTTTCCGGTGGGTGGTGCAATACTGCTCATTCCTTTAATAGGATTTAATGGTATTTTGATTGCATTTTTAATTGCGGAGATTGCTACAATAATATTCATGTTTGCTTACTCCAAATATATTGAAAGAAAAAGTAACGGAGAATATTCTGGTTTCTTTTTACTTAAAAAACAGGATGAAGATAATATACTGGATTTATCAGTAAATGCCAACATAAATGAAATTGCAGATTTAGCTTCACAGGTTCTGGATTATTTAAAATCAATGAAAGTTTCTGATTTGAATTCAGTAAAAGTATCTTTAGCTATTGAAGAAATGCTGGCAAATATTGTTAAATCTAATGGTGATGTTGGAACAATAGATATTTTAATCAAAATTCAAAGTGAGCAAATTTTAATTTCGATTAAAGATCAGGGTGTTGAATTTAACCCTACTGCTGAAAAAGATGGATGTGAGTATGATCATATTAAAATTTTATTGAGTATTGCTGATAAAATTGATTATGCTCGGGTATTGGGGTTGAATAGTACTGTAATTACAATCAAAAATTCCTAGTGCCTGTTGGAATGATTTAACATTCATACTTAATTTAACAGTCTTATTCACACTATTCAATTCTACATTGCATTCAATTTCAAAAAAGATTGGGCAATGATAGTTTTTATTAATTACGTAGTTCTAAAATTCCTTTTTTACTAACTATTTTATCAATTCCAGAGTTCTTTATCATTCTAAAGCATATTGGACAAGGTTCTGCATCTTCTATTTCTACCCAAGCTCCATCATCATATTTTTCTCCCGCTAAATAAATTGTTGATCCAAGCATTTCGTTCCTGCTTGCACTAATCATGGCATTTTGTTCGGCATGCACTGAAAAACAGTCATTATAGTTGCCAGAATTGGATGGAAGATCCATTCTTTTACAATTTCCTCTATCGCAGCAGTTTTCATCTCCTCTAGGGTTTCCATTATAACCTGTACTGATTATTTCATCATTATTGACTATTACTGCTCCGTAACGTCTTTTTAAACAAGTGCTTCTTTTTGATACAACAAGAGCAATTGCAAGATAATATTCAGTTTTACTCATCCGATTTACATTATTTTCATCCGGGGATTTTTTATCTGCCATATTTTTTTATCTCCTTTACTTTAAAAAGAACCATATTAAATCTTATAATTTTTGAATAATTTATATATTGTGTTAAATTGGTACTCGAGTAAATAGTAAAAATATTTTGTATAGTATGGAAAAACTATTGTAAATAATTTATTTAATTATATGATTCTTATTAACATGTTTTTATCTAATTTATCCATGTTTGGGATGAGAAAATCATCCAAAACAAACTATAAAAGATTTATTGATTAGTCTGATGACTATTCGATTCTTTTTTGCCATTTTTTCCATAATTGGATTTGGAAAATACTATTTTTACTTAATTTTTCTAATTTTAGGAACAAATTCCAAGGCATTGATAGGTTCATATACTCATCAGGTATGAAATGTTTCATATGGCCTCTTGCAGCAAAATCAAGCGGACTTAAAACTGGCACAGGATTATCGCTATCTCCCTGCTGGAAAGTAAATGAGCCTATGGCCTGACAGGATGAGGCTTGTGGTGTCATAATATGTGCGGTATCGCTTCTAAATGAATAATTTAGCTGAAGAATAGCACTTAATTCAATTGGATTTAAAGTAAAAATGACGGAATTTGGAATTTCACCTTCTTTTAGATTTTCAATTCCTTTAAAAACAACATATTGTTTTTCATCATAAATCGGTCTTTTTTTGATATGTTCTAAAGCTGTATCAAAATCACAATAGATTCTTTCACCATTTTTAAACATTTCTGCCGTATTTTTTGGCATATGTTCTAACCGGTTTAGATATTCTTCCTTGTTTTTGGCGGAATCTTGGCCTTGTGATAGAAATGTTGCTTGAAACTCCATGTCTTCGGGTGTTTTGAATCCATTTCCCCATCCAAGTCCAGTTGCAACGCCTCCACAGCCTATATTATCGCGACCAAAAAAACTTGTTTTTCTTTTAACAATTGTTTGTGCTACAAAAGACATAATACAACCATTTTTCCCAGGTTTGGGTGAAATAACATCTTCATCTGGTTTTTCATCAGTTTTTATAAGTACAATTGGATCGAATTTTCCATTTAATTCATGAACAATATTAAATTCCATTTTCAAAAACTCCAAAATTTAGTTAATATTCTGTTTCTTAATATAAATTATAAATATATTATTATTTTAATTATAAAAATTTACAAATTTTATATGAATAAAAAAATAAATAAATTAATAAACTACAAACGGGCATTGATTCCATTGTGGATTTTGGAGATTTAAATTTAAGTAAAGACTATGTATCTTCCTTTATCCAATGCTTTTAAGAAATTTTCAGGGTATTGTTGTGAAAAAAATTTGTAAACTTGAATTGCAGTTAAATTTCAGAAATTTAAAGTTTTAAAATTTAAAATTTTTCCAATATTCTTGCATACACTGCTTTTAAATCATCATCTGATTTTTCATAAATTCGTTTTAAAATTAATTCCGGTGTACTTTTTGCAAGGAAATTCATTTTTGGTGTTCTGTCAACTATTAAATTATAGTCTTCATCCAATCCTTTTGCTTCAATACCATCTACCCTAATATCAGTATAATTCATTAATTCTCTAGCCATGTGGGTTACTATTATTCCATAAGAGTTTGATTCTTTTATCATATCTATGAATGTTGATATAATCTTAACTGCTGCTTCAAGTTCTGTTATTCCTTCAAGTTCATCCAATAATACTAATTTTTCACTTTGTGTTGTTACTATTGGTATAAATACATTTAAGAATGATTCGAATGCTCCCGCATCAAGGGATCGTTTTTTGGAGAAGTGATATATTTCATCGAATAATTTTATCTCACATTCATCAGCACTTACAGGCAGTCCCATTTGCGCCATTATGGATATTTGGGTTAGGGTTTCTAGAAGCGTTGTTTTACCTCCGCTGTTTGCTCCGGTTAAAAGTGCAACATTTTCTTTTTGCGTCAACTCATAATCTATTTTTTGTATGTTTTCATTTTCTTTTTTAAGTGCTAGGTCAAGGTGTAAAGCACCTTTTAATTTAATTTCATCACTAAATTCGGCTTCTACTAAGCCGTATTCATATGCAAAACTTCCAAGTGAAAATTCATAATCAAATTTAATTGCATCTTTCACTTCTTCTATTGCTTTTTCTTTTATTGAATTTAGTTGTATTGCTGCATTTTTTTTAATGTCGAAAATATCATTTTCTTTTTTTGATGAGCGTTCCAGTTTCACTCTTTCAATTTCCTGCTCGTCTATTTCTATTGGATATTTTCTGAGGTATGGGTCAAAATCCATTCCAGTTTTTTCCTTGATAATTGCTTTACGTTTACTTATAATATCGTCAAATATTTTGCTAATCTTTGGAGGAAAATTATTGTTTAATAAATTAAGTATTTCATCTCCTTCAAGGTCAATATTTTTAATGGATGTTTCAAGTTCCTCATCCATCTCATATTTAAGAGCATTCACAAGTTCGTCAATATCCACTTCCTTCTTATCAATAATATTTATCTCATCAATAATTGGAATAATTTCTCCAAGGACACTTTCTTTGTTTCTAATTTTTTGGATTTCATGAACTTTTTCAAAAATTTCTTGATTCTGTGTAAAAAAGTTTATAATTTTTTCTGGAACTATTTCATAATCATTTTCATCAATATTTATCATAACTAGGTTTGGCATTCCTTCAAAATCAAGAATTCCTTGGGAATATACATAAAATATTAAATCATAATTCATCAGTTCTTCTTTAAGTAATGGGGAGTCGTTTGCTGTTAAAATAGGGTAATATTGGTTAAGTCCTAAATCGGTTAAATAGGAGTTATCTTCTTCACTTTCAACTAAAATAACTTTACTGGCATCATATTCGGCTTTTGGCTCTTCAAGTTCTTTTAGATTTTTCATCAATCCTCTTAATTTAATAATGGGCATTTGTGATACTTCTTTTTTAGCATTCATTATAAATTTTACTTGTTTTTTGATTTTATTTTGGTCTTTTGAAGGTGATAACAATAGTATTCTATTTTTTGAATAGGAGGTATTAGAATAAGCTAAAATTTTATTTATAATGTCTTCATAAATCTCTAAAGCCCTGTCACTTTTCATAAATTCATAATTATCATTATTTAATAACTGATTCATTATTTGGATTGCTTTTCTTTGGCTGATTCCATCAATGTTTATAATTCTTTCAACATCAACCTCATCAATTATTTTTTGGAGTTCCTCTTCTCCTCCAACGCTTCTTATTATTTTTTCAGAGATTTTATCTCCTATTCCTTTTATTTCTTGCAATGTATTTAAGTCTCCTTCCATATTAACCAAACCCTTAATGAATATTTAATTAGTAATATATAATTAGCTATTGCCTAGAGCATTTGACAACTAATAATTGCCTTTAGTGATATTTCTTAAAATCTTTTTATTTTTAACATTGGCATTTAATGCATCTTTATATAAATCAATCATTTTAATATAATCTTTATTTTTAAAACGCCCATCAATTGAAAAGTTAACATAACCTATGGATGCCAAATATTCGATTTCATCTATTAGTGATAGGTCTTTGCTGTTAAAAATAATCAATTCTTCACCAGTTAAACTGTATTTTATGGGGTAATGATCATTTTGATTATCAGTTAAATTTGCATTATCGATTTTTTCCTTAAATCCATATCTGGTTTTCATTAACTCAACAGAGCCCTGAACTAAAAGTTCTATTTTCGAGTTATCTTCACAATCTTTAATAATATCTTCATAATCTTTCTTTCTAAGCTCGGGTGATAATGTAATTAATTCATAATCCTTTAATGAATTTATGGTTTGGGTATTTGTAATGTTCATTGAATAAGGCCCATATTCTGCCTTAAAATCATTGGACATTATTTTCAACGGATAACCCATCTTATTTAAAATTCCCTTAACCTTGCTTAATGATTTTATTAAATCATCATGTGCAATATCGGGCCATTTCCATATTAACTCATAATCTTTTGTGTAGGTTATTTCCAAAGCCTTTTTTAAGAAAGTGACCATATCATTTATGCTGCTTTTCGGCGGAATTTCTAAATAAACTCTTTTAACACCATCTATTAATTCCAAATCATCTAAATTATTCGTGTAATATGATAGTGATATTTCGTGAGTTCTTATAATTTGGCTTTGTTTATAATTGATTTTTTCTTTTTTATTTTCGTATAAATTGTGAATTTCTTCCTCTAAACTATTCAATAGCTCTCTTCGTATTTTATTAATCTCTTTAATTGGAATGAATAAGCTGTCATCATAATTCATGTTGATTTGTGTAATCTGGAATGGGTAATTATCTAATTTTGACAACTGTTTTTTTATTGTTTCTCCGGTAACATTTCTCTTAAGAGGTGTTTCAAATTTTACAGATCCCGTTACTTCTGATGTTATTTCCTTATGGTTGGCTAATGTTAGTCTGCCTTTCAGGTGAGGATATTTATTTTTAAGTGAAAAGGTTAAAATTAATTTGGATTTAATAAAGCTGGATTTTTTATTTTCAATCTCTTTTACTAATTTGGAAAGTGAATTTCTTTTTGTCAAATAAACGTCTGAGTTTTCCAGATTAAATCTATTTTTCTTGTTTTGTCGAACTTTTTTAATAATCAGCACTTTATTTGGTCTGGTCAGGTCTTTAATTTGTTTAAATTTATTTTTATTAAAATGATTTAATGTTGTTATGGTTGGATTTTGAGATATTTCCATTCCATAATCATTACTTTTTTTGATAAATAATAATCCGTCACCTTTTTGAGGTATTGTGCTTATATTATCATTGATTTTTATTGCGATTTGTGAGTTTTCAACACCAATTACTTTACCTATTTTCAATCCTAAATGGCCTGGCCTGATGCTTCTTTGGTAGGAATGTACGAACTGTCCTTTTGTAAAGCCTCTGTTGAAAACTAAATTAAGATTTTCTGATTTTGATGTTTTATTGCTTTTTAACTTGTTTAAAGCCTTTCTGTATTCGCTTATAACAACCGCCAAATATTCTTTGGAACGCATTCTTCCTTCAATTTTAATACATTTGATATTAAGTTTAGAAATCTCTTTTAATTCATCATATAAGCATAAGTCTTTAGGTGATAGGTAGTAATCTTTCCGGTTATGCAATTTGTACAGTTGTCTGCAGGGTTGGGCGCATGTTCCACGGTTTCCACTTCTTCCTCCCTTGAAACTACTCATTAGACATTGCCCGGAGTATGAGTAACATAATGCACCATGAGCAAATATTTCAAGTTCCATATTTGTTTTTAAATTTTCTATTTCTTCTTTTCTCATTTCACGGGGAAGAACAACTCTTTTAACGTTTTTGCTTTCCAGATAATCGATTTTTCTTTGGTTTTCACAAGTCAACTGTGTTGAAGCATGAATTTTTAATTTTGGAATGTATTTGTTGATTAGTTCTATTAGTCCCAAGTCCTGAATCAATACTGCATCAACGCCTATTGCATATAATTCATTCAGATAGTTTAGGACACTTTTAAGCTCTGACTGTCTAATTAAGGTGTTGACTGTCACATAAACTCGCACATTATGCAAGTGTGAAAGTTTTACTGCTTCGTGTATTTCATCTAGTGTAAAGTTTTCGGCAAACTTTCTTGCACCGTAATTTTTACCGGACAAATAGACAGAACTGGCACCTGCATTGATTGCAATCCTTAAGTGCTCCATTGATCCAACGGGTGCAAGTAACTCAGGCATCTTCATGTAATCTTCCTTCAATGTAATTTCCTTTATTGATATATGACTGTGAGAAATCTATTATGTCATATTTAAATTCAGATAATTTTTCATCACTCATCTGGCCTAAACTTTCATTATAAATTGATAAAATATGTTTGGTGTATTTTTCTGTCGAATATCTGCAGTCAACAATCAGATTGTCAAGGTTTAAAGTTTTTATTTCATTCATCTCTTCAATTAAACATAAACAATCCTTGTTTAAAATATGGCTTTGTCTGTTGTAATCGAAAAATATTTTATATTTGAATTTTTTCCTTTTTTTATCTTCTAGAGTCGCATATTCAGCATCATTTGAAATTATGAAGTCTCTCCCGTCATTAAGGTTTGTAAAATCGTCACGGCTTACAATAACTTCCAGATTTCCATGAACGATCATTTCCAAATCAGTATTTTTAATATAATTTTTTCTTGTAATTTCTTTGATTTCTCTTCCTGAAAGCTCTGATGATAAAATTAATCCATTATATTTGGATAAACTTTCAACAGCATATGAATTCCATATGTTCAAGTTATGATTTCCATAAATCGGACAATCAAAGATATCTTCCATTCCTGGTGAGTCAACCATAACGGATATTAAGTATCCTTCACTTTCAAGTTCCCTGATTATTTCTGCTGCTTTTATTACTTCATATTCATTAATGAATGATGATAAAACCCATACAATTTCAATTTCGGGTGCTATTTGATTTGCTTCTTTTAGGATATTTTTAATATTTTTATAATAATCCTCTTTATTGTTATATGAACAATTCACATCCAGATATATTCTTTTCAAATCAAATCCGTTTGCAGCTCTAATTTGGGCTAAATCATTACAAAAGAGTGACAATCCTGTTTTGCTATTATTTTTATTTTCATATTTTTCATAATTATTTTTAAACTCTTCAATTCTTTTTCTCGTTGCTTTAACTGATTTTTTGGTTGGAGTATAATGATTTAAGAGTAATTCTTCAGCTTTATCTAGAATCTCTCTTCTAATTTTATTCAAACCACTAATTGGAATGAATAAGTTATCTGGCATTTCATTAAATGTGATTTTTCCCATGTAAAATGGAGTTCCGCCAGTTTTTTCAAGCTGCTTTATTATGGATTCTTTAGTAATAGGTCTGTTTTTAGCTTCTTCAAATCTCGCTATTCCTTTATGTCTGAAGTTTATTAATTCATTGTTTAAATAATATTCAACTTTAATATTTGCAGTCAAATCATTTTGGAAATTAAAAGTCACGTTAATTGGAATTTTACTTTTAATTGTTTCATTTTTAAACTGCTTTAAATTTTCATGTGTTTTGGCAGAGTAACTAATGAATACTTCTGTTCCAACTTTAACGAGTCGTGTTGTATCGATAACGATTTCATTTTCATCTTGCTTTATGATATTTTCAAGGTAAATTCCTTTAATTTTTCCGTTATATTTAAATGCTATACCATCACCTTTTTCCAAAATGACAGGAATATCTTTATTTTTAATCTCAATCGTTACTTTGGTTCCATCAATGTCTGTTATGTCTCCAATATATAATCCTTCATGACCGGAACTGCCTCTTCCCATAACTTGACCAGGTTTGTCATTCATTATGTATCCGTTGGTAAACTGTCTGTTAAAAACAAGATGGAGGTCTTTTTTCCAGTCACCAGGATTTCCATCAATAATATTTCTGTAACTGTTAACGATAGTTCCAATATAGTCTCCGGATTTCATTCTACCTTCTAATTTTAGGGAAGTGACTCCTGCATCAGCTATTTCTTTAATATTGTTGTATGTTGCAAGGTCATGTGTTGATAATAAAAATCCATTTCCTACATTATAACCTCTGTATTTAAGACGATATTCTCTCCTGCAGGGCTGTGCACAAGCTCCTCTATTTCCGCTTCTTCCACTATTGTAAGAGGATATGTAGCAATTACCTGAAACGCAATAACATAGTGCCCCATGGCCAAAGGCTTCGAGTTCTAAATCAATATTATCTTTCTTTAATTGATTGTGAATCTCTTTGATTTCTCCAATATTCTTTTCTCTTGGAAGGACAATTCTTTTGATGTTATTTTCCCATGCCCATTTCATTGCACTGTAATTACTTAATGCCATTTGCGTTGAAGCATGAACTTCTAAATCCGGAATCAGTTTTTTTAAAAGTTGTATTATTCCAAAATCCTGTACAATGATTGCATCAACGCCGATTTGGTAAAGTTTAAATATGTAATCAATGACATTAATAATTTCAAAATTGTTAATTAATGTATTGACTGTAACATGAACATTAACATTATTTAAATGTGAATAATTAACGGCTTTTTCTATCTCTTCTAAAGTAAAATTTTTGGCAAAAGCTCTAGCACCATAATTTTGGCCTGCTATATAAACAGCATCAGCACCTGCATTAACTGCAATAACTAAAATATCATAAGAACCTGCTGGAGCTAATAATTCTTGTAAAACCATTTTTTGTTTACACCTTCAACAATTTTAGCAATTTAAATTATGTTTTTTGTATTATTTATCATTAATTAAATTTCGTTAAATTTTAAATAATATTTTGAATAAAACTAATTTTATGTATATTGTTTTTGAAGGAATTGATGGTGCCGGAAAATCCACGCAAATACAATTATTAAAAGAATGGTTGGAAGCTAATGGATTGGAAGTGGAGACATTAGTCGAACCAACAGACTCTGAAATAGGTAAATTAATTAGAAAAATCCTACAAAGAAGTGATGCGACAACAGATAGAGTTCAAAAAACTTTGGGTTTACTTTTTGCAGCAGATAGAATGTTAATAATGGACAAATTATCTGATGATAAAAAAGTCATATTGTCTGACAGGTCATTTATTTCAAGTTTGGCTTATCAAGAACCTGCTGATTGGATGGTTGAACTAAATAAATATGCTAAAAAACCGGATTTAGTATTGTTTTTGGATTTGGATGTTAAGACATCTGTTTCAAGAACATCTGGTAAAGATGAATTTGAAAATGAGGAATTCCTAACTCAGGTTAAAACCAATTATTTAGAAATTATTAATGATTTCAATCATGTAATAATTGATGCCAACAATGGCATTAATAAGGTTTCATCAGATGTTAAAAAGGCTGTTGCTTCGTATGTTGGATTATGCAAAGATTGTATTTTATAGAGATTTGTGATTTAAAGTTATTTCTATATGAAAATATATTGATTTTTATCATATTTTTGCAAGAACACCCCGACCCCTTAGGTCGGGGATGAATTGCACTGTAAGGGAAGGGTATACTACATTATAATGGGTGCTGGTTTCTTTTTTTATTTTTTTATGCTTGTTTTGAATGTTAAGTGGTATTTTTTTTAAGTTGGTATACTTTTTTTTTCTCGAATGAATTATTTTTTTTCTATATTTTCTTGATATTGGATTATCATTTGTTTTTTTTATGTTTTGTTGGGATTACTTTTCAAATGCTCTTGGTATTTTTTTATATATGGTGTATGGTTAAATATTTTATTGTAAAATCTACTTTGAGTTAAAGGTTCAGTTGGTGATTTATTATTTATGAATGTTGT
>Ga0310695_10003963_pt1 | contig 28043 bp, 21 predicted proteins | sample RumenRJG_04DNA_FD_203882 | JGI IMG/M metagenome (GOLD analysis project Ga0310695, IMG submission 203882) | Bovine rumen microbial communities from Lethbridge, Alberta, Canada - RJG_04 (v2) (version 2) | ecosystem: Host-associated > Mammals > Digestive system > Stomach > Rumen | place: Canada... | reverse complement strand
CAGAAACTACACTATGGGTGAGCTGTACGATAGAATATGGCTTTATGCAAATCGTGCGGGATATGATTTGGTAAATTACAAAAGCGAGGAAGTTACTATCAAGGAAAACTGGTTCGAAATGCCGCAGAAGAACGTGAGCGTTACGGCTGTATGGGAGCCTATGAAGGAGATCAGCCTTAAAGGCAGTCTGATAGAGGATCTCAACTGGACAACTTTCTATTGTGGTGATGCTGGCTATAGTATTGACTTGGGTGAGAATGCTTGTGCCTATACCGCTACTGTGGGTGACGACGTTATTACCTTGCACTTGCTTGGCAAGGTGATTCCAAAGGGAACTGCCGTTATCATTGTTGGTGAGGACAACGACATCAGCATGACTCGCGATGATGTTTCGGCTGCTGAGTATAGCGTTAAGAACGACCTTCGCGGTGTGGATGAGCCTACGCTTCGCACTTCCCTCACCTCTAACGATACCGAGACTCTCTATATGCTTAGCAACAAGAACGATCACTTCGGTTTCCATAGCTTCGGGGCTACTAATGTTCCTGCTCGCAAGGCATACTTCACTATTCCGTCTTCTGCTAATGCCCGTGCATTCAGTATGGTATTTGATGATGATGCTACCGCAGCTCGTCAATTGCTAATTACGAATCACGTATCACCTGTTAGCGAATCATCTGTTTACTACGACTTGAATGGTCGTAAGGTTAATGCGAAGAACCTCAAGCCAGGTGTTTACGTTAAGAACGGAAAGAAAGTGGTGGTTAAGTAAAGTGAGGCGGCCTCTCCCCCCGCCCTGACACATACTCCGATGTTATCAACATCGGACTTCCCCCGTAGGGAGGGAGCCGATTCGAGAATGGGGGATTGGCGATATTATTTATTAGATATACTAATTGCCTTCGCCTTCCGGCTCCCTCCCTACGGGGGAGGGCGGGGGGAGAGGCCACAATTCTTTTAGAAAAATGAAAAAAGAATATATAGAGCCAGCGATGCGTCTGGCAGAATTGAGACATAGAAATCATCTTCTCCAGAGCAGTTATACAAAAGGTAACATCTATCAGTTGAGCAACTCGCCATTCGGTAAGTACAATGATAGTGAGGATGAACTCACCGAGGAAGATGTAGATGATATAATTTAATGTATGAAAAGGAAATATATAAAGCCGGGCATTAGCGTGGAAAGGCTAATGAATGTCAATTCTCTATTAGCTGGCAGTATTAGTGATCCTTACGACCAGCATAACAATTCATCTATCCCGATATACACAGGAGGGGATGAGACAATCAATGAGGATGACGTGATATAATCCCGTATATGCTAAAAAAACTCAATAACGATTCGTTATTGAGTTTTTTTATATGAGAACGTAGTCCTGAATGGACGGCATATTATAGGGTAGTGCGGGAGCGCTACCATATTGAGAATTTATAGTTTACGAGCCCAGTATGGGCGACATAATTCAGACCCACCTCAACCCTCCCCAAGGGAGGGGACATTTATATACATTAATGTTGTAAAAAAAAAATCCCTTGGGGAGGGTTGGGGTAGGTCAAAATTATGTCGCACCTACGGCGCTCTTGGGGAATTGTGACTGATGATACGTGGGTTACACCCACGCCTATGTTATGTCGCCTTTACAAGGCTTTTCGTCACGTTGAAAAAAATTAATGCGATATTAATGTGACATTGATGGTCATTATATGTTTCACTCCGTGAGGAAAATATTAATTTCCACAAATAACACATTAATACCGCATTAATTTTTAACGTAGAGACTCGTTGAATTGCTGTCGGTTTACTTCCCTACGATTTTCAGGATATTCTTTGCATCATCATCGCCTTCCTTGGCCTTTTCCTTGACTTCCTTCAGGATCTCATCGCCACCCTTCGGGTTCTTGATAGCCTTGGAGAGCCATGTCTTGGCTTTCTGTGGGTCAGCCGTGGTGCCGTTACCCTTCATGTAGCATCTGCCTAATGCGTACTGAGCCTTGGCATAGTCTTGCTTGGCAGACTTGGTGTACCACTGGAAGGCAATGGTCTTGTCTTCCTTTACGCCCTTGCCCTTGGCATAGCAGCGTCCTACACGATACTGAGCCTTCTTGTTGCCCTTGTCGGCAGCGGTCTTCAGTATAGGGAATGCCTCATTGTATTTCTTTGCCTCGTATAATTCCTTACCCTTCTTGTATAGCTCCTTCGCATCCTGTGCGTGGACGGTGGTGAGGGTGAAGAGGGAGAGGAAGATAATAAAAAGCCTAACCAAGCCTTTTCTCCCTTTAGGTTGAAGGGTCTTATGACAAATCTCCCAAAGGGAAGGATGTTTTATAGTATTTATCGCTTGTGATTTCATATTCATTATAAACTATTTATTATTAATTATTGTAACTCTTGCCCCCTCCCTTTGGGAGGGATGGGGTAGACTTAGAAACTAATTTTTACTTCTTTCTTCGTAATCGTTGATGATGCCGGAGTGCCGATGACGGTGATGTGCTCGGCTGGAGTATCACTTTCCACACCATTGTCGCAAGCCCAGCTCTTATCAACCTTGGCATGGAAAGAGCCACCGCTAACGGTGATGCCATTGCCCTTGACAGCTTTTGGCTTAGAATTATCGTTATCGCCTGATGTGATCGCGCTGAACGTGCCACCGCTAATGGTTACAGAGCCGTCGCAGTTGAGACCTTTGCCACCGTCACCGCTACTTGTCATAGTAAGAGTACCGCCAGACATGGTGAAAGGATGGTCACATTTGATACAAGCGGCGCTACTGTAATCGGATTCCGCAGGTTCATAGACATCATCGCCTGTGGTGTTGATAGTGATGTTACCACCGCTTATAACCACTACGGAGTCGCATTTGATGCCTCGTCCTGCCTCGCTTGATACATCAATGTCGAGTTTGCCATTGCCGATCCAAATACCGTCGTTCACCTTGATACCGTTGCCTGATGTGCAGCTTACGTTGAGCGTAGTGTTCTGGTTCATCACGATGTAGTCGTCGCAAGCTATGGCATGGCGGCTGTTGCCAGTTACGTTGAGGGTGCCTGTGCCAAGGAAATAGATCTGTCCCTCGCTGAAGAGCGCACCTTTCTGGTCGTAAGACTGTTCGGCATAAGTTGTGCCGTCGGTGAGGGTGTTTGTCGTTCCTGCGGCAACCTCCATATAGAGAGACTTGCCACATTGGTTATTGATGGCAGGGCCGTCAGCGTTATGTATTGTCACGCCGTTTAGCTGAATGCCGTATTTTTTCTCTCGATAGATGAGCAGAGAGCCGTCAGAAGTAGAACCGCTCAGTATGAGCAGGAGAGAGTCGGTATGGCTGCCTGTGTTCACGACTACATCCGCCCCATTTACCGTGACATAGTTCTTGTTGTCGCCAGTCACCGTAGCGGTATTTCCGTTATAGGTGATATGAATCGTATTGACCGGATTATCAGTATATGCGCTGAAATCCGTATCGTCGGATTGGCAGGAGGAGAAGAGAAAGGCTAAAAAAGAAAGGCCAACGAGGAGGCCTCTCCCCCCGCCCTCTCCCGTAGAGAGGGAGCCGGAATGCGAAAGGCGCCCTGAAATTTTAGATAGTATATTATGTCGTTTTTTCATAAAATAATTTCCTGTTTTTTGTGATTTGTTTTTTGCGCTCCGGCTCCCTCCCTACGGGGGAGGGCGGGGGGAGAGGCCGCTTTAGAACCTAACCTTATATCCAACGCCGAGGTAGTGCATATCAGGCTCGTAGTCACCATCCTCAACGTTCTTCATGTTCTGATAACGATAGAAGATGTTGAAGGTATGGTTCTTTTTAACGTTGATGTCTGTACCAGCCGTGTAGCGGATTTTCTCGATAGCCATTGTGTTATAGAACTCTACGCTTGCGTATGGTGTAAGGAGAGCCTTCTTCTTGTCGTATTCAATCTGAAGGCGTGAGCGTAACTGGTTCTTGCCCTTTCCTGCACGAGCCTTATCCTCCCACCATGAATTGTCAAAGTCCCAGCGTGCTACGGTCTTTTCCGGACGATAGGTGTATTGCCAACGCTCGCGAAGGGAGATGCGAAGATTGTTGCGGAACTTATAAGTGCCTGTTACAGAGGCATACGCACGATGACGAATGCCCCAGTATGAAGGTCGCCAGTTGTTGTAGTTGCCATTGCTCTTCAGGCTAATATCCTCGTGAAAGTTCGTGTTAAGGAGAGTATAGCCAGCATCGGCTTTCATCCATTTGTTGAACTTATAGGAAGCACCAAGTCCGATGCTCCAGCGATCCATGGTCTTGAAATTGTTGCGAGTGCGCAGTTCTGCCTCCGCTTCAACTGACAGTTTCTTGCCTAATTTCTTCTCGGCCTCAAGGGAGGCAACAAGTCCGCCCTCGCTCTGTGCAGTTGCCGTCAGACTCATGAATGCCATGAAGGCAGCCGATATTATTCTATCAGATATTCGCATAGTCAGTGTTCTTTAGTTTAATCTTTTCGTTAAGATCCTTGTCAACGATGCCCTCGTGCTGGTAGTAGATGCGTACCATAGCCATGTCACGCAGGAAATCTATAGCTCCCACCTCAACCTTGATGATCTGCAGTCCGAGACGCTCTTCAAGGTCTGCTACAAGTTCCTTGCGACGCTCTGGCTTTACGAGTTCTATGCGGTCGTACTGCACGAGTTTTGAAGGGCATACCTTCAATGTGCGCTCGAACATGACGATAGCGAGTATTACGATGACGTCTATTGCCAGGAGTTCCATAATCGGAGTACCGACCATCTTGCCGTTTTCGTCAACGCCCATAGAGTTTGCCATAGCATGGATGACAGACAGGCAGACAACCACGAATAGATAGGTCATTTCGCGTACAGGCATTGTGTCAGTACGGTAGCGCATGATGCTGAAGATTCCGAAGAGTCCGAGACCAACGCCCATTGTCGCCTTACCACGATCCATGCCCATCATCAGATAGACGAGGAAGAAGATAGCGACGGAAATGATCATGAAGGTGAAGAAGAAGTCGCGGCGCTTGCTCTTCTTGTAGTAAAGGAACTTAACGATGATCCAGTTGATCAGGAAGCAGAGAGCGAATCTCAGCAGAGTGTCGGCAAAGCCAGTAGAAAATAGTTCTTGCATATAATTTTGTTGTTCAGCCTTTCTCGTCAGCGATCCCTCGACAAAATAAAGGGAGTCGGAATGCGAAGGGCATGTTAATTATTAATTGTTTATTCTTAAATTCTTAATGGTTAGTTTTTTATTATCTTCCTCACTTCTATTAACTTGCGTTTGAAACGGTTAGTTGGTAACTGTGGGTTAGTGAGAGCTGAGCCCATGCAGTATTTTGAGAATCCGTGGGGATGAATGCGAAGTTGTCGCAGCATATCAAGTACTGGGGAACTGACCAGACCGTCCCTTTTCAGTTCTATGATCACGAGGTCGCCCATATCCATGCTTTTATTGCTCTGCAAGTTGTGGAAACTAAGGGAGGAGTCAATGGTGAGGCGTTCCGTTTTCCCTTTGTTCACTAAGGTGATACGACTGAAATGGTTATTCAGCGCAGGTTGCAGGGTATCGGCTCCGTAACGAAGGTGCTTGGAAAGGAAATCGTATTTCTGCTTTTCGAGCACGTCCATGTCAGTCACCTCAATGCGTTTCTTTTTCGTGCGTCCGTGGTTGTTCTTTGTCTTAACTTCCATGAATTGCAGACCAGAGATGCAGTAGGTACGGAAACGTATTTTCTGTCGGTTGGTATGTCCCCATTGATGCTGGTTATACATATCGAAGGCGCGGGTATCGAAGTATGTCGTGTCATACTCCAGATTGCGTTCTCCGTCAATCTCCTGAATATAGTAGTCCTGCTGCGCCAACTTTAGGAGCTGGTACAGTTTTGTCCTGTTTGTCACGAACTTAGTGTCCGTGCGATTCATTAGTTTCACCCCGCTCATCTGTTCCAGGGAGATAGGGGCAAAGGCAGAAAGGATATCTGTCATAACATAATTCTGTCTTTATTGTTAAGGCTAGTTGCAGCCAGGTTTCTTGAGTAGTATAATATAATTAATCGCCTTAGGAGCGTATAATCTATAATATAACGCTTCCTAAGACGATTTATTGTAATCTTGTTTTCGTTGGATGTAAAAACTGTGGGTTTATTTCATCATTTTCTTACCGTTTACGATGTAGATGCTACCAGCCTTTGGCTCTGCAACCTTACGACCAGAGAGATCGTAATAGATAGACTGTGCGTCCTTTGCAGCTACAGAATTGATACCAGTTGTAGTCTCCTTAACATACACGGCATCAATGGTATAGGTTACAACTACAGGCATCTTGCCATAAGAGAGGTTTGTGGTAATCTTGAAACTCTTGGCTGTTGCGTTGTATTCTGCTGTGAAAGAAGAACCAGTTATTTTCTTCTCTTCCTCACCAACTGTGATAGTCTCCTCGTAAGTCTGTTCTGGGAATACGGCATTGTGGGTAGTCATATCATAGTTGAACTTGAGGTTGTGGATAGTGAAGCTTGGAATTGTCATTCCCATTGCGTTATAGGTGAGGGCTGGTAATGTGATGTCAGCCTCTGTTACGCTGTTCATCTTGAATACGATAGTATCAGTCTCGTTGTCCTGCCATGCGTTCATGGCTTCTACGCCAAATTTAGAAGGGCCTGCGAACTTCATTTCGCCATGCTGTGCCATAGCTGTGATACATACGAGAAGAATTGCAAAAAGAGTAAATGTTTTTTTCATTTTTTGTTTGTTTTTTTATTTTTAGTTGTTATTGTTATTGCGATTTTTTTTTCTAGGTTTTCTAGAAAGTCTAGCTAATCTAGATTCGCTAGATAATCTAGAAGCTGATATTAACATCTGCTCCGATCTGTACCGGCTTGCCATGCTGCTCATAGCCTCTGCTTGCGCTCACGAAGTAGAAAGTGTTATACTTGCTGTTTGTGAGGTTTCTGCCCCAGATGGTGATTCCAAGTTTCTTTGATCGGAATGTAGCCCTGGCATTTAGCTGGCTGTAGAAAGCCTGACTTGCCGTATTGTCCTCTGTCCAGTAAATCCTGCCTGCGCCATTACACCCGATACCGAGTGTGATGCTCATATCATTCTTGATATTCCACATATAGGCGGCATCGGCATTTACGGTGTGCATAGGAACGTATGGCACATAATTACTGGAATAGTCGTTTCCGCTACCGTCGTCATACTCAAGGAACTCGGAATGTGTAAAGCCGTAATTGCCTGTGAAGGTAAGTTGTGAGGTAGGCCTCCAAGTCATGCTCATCTCACCTCCGCAACTCTGACTCTTACCTGCGTTTACCATCATTCTTCCAAGACCAGAAGGCGCGAAGCGTGCTATCTGCTGATTGAATATGCGGTTATAGAAAACTGCTGCATCGAGTATCACGCGCTTGTCTGCAAGGGTGAGGTGTGTGCCGAGCTCAAAGTTCCATGAATACTCAGGCTTATAGACCACCTGCTCTGTTGTAGGCACTTCAAACTGAGGCATATTCTGCGCCATTACCCTACGCACGAACTGAGGCAGAGCAACCATCTGTCCGGGTGCATCTGGGTCTGGAATCTCCTTTGGCATATTAGGATTAGTGGCTGCGAGATAGTCAAGGTAATTGCCAACACCCTCCTTCACTCCGTTCATCATATCCACACGCATAGCACCTTGCAGTAGGTCACTGAACATCTGAAGGTTGTAACCTCCTGAACGCTGTCCCATGCCAAATGATGTGTAGATATTTGAACTGGCATCAAAATCATACTTTAAGGACAGTTTCGGAAGAACTCTGAAGTTGTCGTTTTTGAGACTTCCGTAGTAGCCTATGTGCGACTCCAGATCCTGAAGGTCCACCGCCATCTTCTCATTTGTGCTATTAGGCATAGCAAAGCCATAAAGCACATCGGCAGGAGAAGAGTAGTCCATGCTCTGATGCTCGTAGTCGAAACGTACTCCAAGAGAAACTGTAAGGTTATTGCCAAGCTCTACCGAAGACTGATGAAATAATGCCAAGCCTGTTATTGGAGTCTCGTAGGTTCCGTTTATCGGAAGTCTGTCTCCGCGGAATTTCAGTGACATACCCGTGAATCCCATCATCTTCAGCATGGCAATCCTATCCATGTCAGGCAGAACGGTATTGATATTTCCTTCCAACCATCTCAAACCGTATTCATAGAATGTTACTGGTGCCTCTGTATGCAACCATTGGCGCATCAGATTAATGCCTGTAACCCTCTTCCACTTGCTTTCGCCAAGGTTTTTTATCGTTATCTCCTCTGTCAGGGTGTTGATACGCTGCTTCTGCTCCAGAGTGTAGATGTCATCAGGAAGGAAATCCTGATCCATGAACATACGGTCGTTGATGTTCTGATAGCCTGTAATGGCATTCAACTGCCATTTGTCGGCCTTGTAGCAAATATTCACACCGGCATTCAGAAGTCCGCGACGATAGCTGCTCTCCCTATTGTTGCTTATTATCCCAATCTGACTGCCATAGTGCTCATCGCCTGTGGTAGAGCCTGTGTAATAGTAAGGATAAGCCCCTTCGTCAGAGTAGTCGTAATTGATGTTCACATCAAAGGTGAGGCGTTCCGTAGGAGTATAGATGCTCCTTATCCTTCCACCTCCAGAAGTCACTCCATCTACCTTCTTTCCTGTCAGACTATTACGGAAGAATCCGTTTGACTTCTCGAAATAACCACCAGCTGAGAATGCGAAATCATCACAAATCCTGTGATAGTGGGTTACTGAGGCTGAAAGACGACCGTCACCGCTACTGGCTCCTAAACGCAGGTCTGTGCCCTCGTAGTTCATCGGGTTCTTGGTGTAGATGCGCACCAGACCGCCCATAGTATTCCTTCCGTAAAGCGTGCCCTGTGGACCGCGAAGCACATCCATGCGCTCTATGTCGTAGAAACTGAAATCGAAAGCCGATTTATCCACATATGGAATGTCATCCACATAAAGACCGATGGCAGGGGTGTTTATCCTACTGCCTATGCCTCTTATATACACAGCGCTCGTAAGGCGACTACCATAATCTGGAATGAACAGATTAGGCACCAGTCCGCTAACCCCCTTTAGTGATGTGACGTGGTTAGCCTCCATCGCTTTCTGACTGATAAGCGATACAGATGAAGCCTGTTGGCGAAGCAAACCGTTCTCCTTGAAGGATGAAACGACCTCCAGTTCCTTCAGGTCAACTTGCTTTAGTGTATCTGTAGTGTTATTTTCCTGAATATTCAACGCTGCGCAAAGCAACGATGCTAACAATATTTGTGACATGTTTTTTTGAATTGCGATGCAACGTGCGAAGCACCTCGCATGAAGAAAATAGTGCGTGTCAGCCCTTAAAGGCTGGCGCACGTTTCCAATTTTCGAATGCAAAATTACTAAAAAATCACCATACATAGTTATGATTTTCATAGAATAATGCCCTCACTCCCCATAAATGAGGATATGAAAAAGGGCAAAAAGGCAACAGTTCTCAAGCAAGTCCTATGTAATTCCGTTGCAAATCCCTTGTAAGTCCCATTCTTAGGAGCGGATTTGAAGCGAACCTGAAGCGAAGGTAGAACGAAGGCATAGCGAAGGATCAACGAAGACATCACAACCTTTGAGTTGTATCGCTCACTTTTACATTTAGAAAAACAGAATTTTTACACTACTCTGCAACTCGTCACCCGTAGCGTTGTAATGCTTTATATGTCAGATAGTTGCAGCGGTGATTCATTTCACTTCACTCGTCACCCACTCATCACCCTCACATAGCATATCCTTTTGATATTGAATAACTTGCAGAGCTGATTTACTCGTCACCCTAAAAATGGGTGACGAGTGGTGAGAGGGTAAATTGTGCGTGTAATATTCACATTATCAATAAGATACACGGATTTTGGTGATGAGTTGGGTGACGAGTGGCATAGGTCGAATCAGCGCTGTAAGCTACAATGTCACAATAACTTACAGCGCTACGGGTGATGAGTGACGAGTTTTTTTAAAACTCTTTTTTTGAAAGAAAAATTGCAATCTCCACATTACATTTTGAGAATTTTTCTACATCAAACCACAACCAACGGTAAGCGCATAAAGACAGGCGTGCGTTGTTATTGTTTTTTTTTCTACATCAAACCACAACTCCGCACAAGCAGCACCTTGCAACAGCATGTTGTTATTGTTTTTTTTTCTACATCAAACCACAACTGTCTGGTCGTTCCTTGGCTCAGGTTCGGGGTTGTTATTGTTTTTTTTTCTACATCAAACCACAACTAAAGTGCATCCTACCCAAAAGCCTGTACCGTTGTTATTGTTTTTTTTTCTACATCAAACCACAACTTTTAGCCCTCTCTGCCCCTTTGGCGGTTCGTTGTTATTGTTTTTTTTTCTACATCAAACCACAACTAGAGTTTAGAGATTAATCTTCCACGTTAGTTGTTATTGTTTTTTTTTCTACATCAAACCACAACATTCTTTATCTCTTCCTGTGTGTTCCAATGTTGTTATTGTTTTTTTTTCTACATCAAACCACAACTGTAAACCCTACAATATTGTCGGCGCATGAGTTGTTATTGTTTTTTTTTCTACATCAAACCACAACAATCGTGCGTTGAGGTCAAGCTGTTCCTCGGTTGTTATTGTTTTTTTTTCTACATCAAACCACAACATAGACCTCCTTACCTACACCATAATCCAGTTGTTATTGTTTTTTTTTCTACATCAAACCACAACCTCACACAGCGTTTTTATTACGAAAATGGGGTTGTTATTGTTTTTTTTTCTACATCAAACCACAACTCTCTGGGTCGGTTGTTTCCACTTCCACCGTTGTTATTGTTTTTTTTTCTACATCAAACCACAACACATTAACACCTCGTGGGAAAATTATGCTGGTTGTTATTGTTTTTTTTTCTACATCAAACCACAACTGATGATGCTTGTGACACAATGCCATGACGGTTGTTATTGTTTTTTTTTCTACATCAAACCACAACACAGGCTATGCACTTTGAAAAGATTGGTAAGTTGTTATTGTTTTTTTTTCTACATCAAACCACAACCTAAGTATTGTATTCAGTTCTAAATTAATGGTTTATACCCATATTTTACTTAGATAAAATGGAAGATGTTATACTTTTTATATGGCAAAATTACCATTTTTATGCGAAAAGAGCAAATATTTTAGAAGAATTCTAACTGAATTGGGGCAGGTTTTGACTTTTTCTCTATCTTGCCCCAGATATTGACGATGTTTGAGTATTGTTTGTCTGTAATTGATAAGACTGTTATGTGACCAGCTCCAGGAGCAAAACTTTTTACTCTCTTGATATGTACATTTGCACTTTCCAATGATGCGCAATATCTCATATACACGCTGAACTGATGCATAGCGAACCCATCCTTTTCAAGATTCTTACGAAACAAAGCTGCTTCCTTGCGCTCACGTTTCGTTGTTACGGGTAAATCAAACATTACCAATAGCCACATAATCCGATATGCATTTAGTCGTTCAAAGGTCATTAGAGCAATGGGAAATTTAGTGTATTCTGTTCTTTCGCATAGCATTTCACAAGACTTGCAGATGATAACGACAGCCCTACGCTCAAAGGACGAGTCACTCTCTCAAACTTTGTATCAACATAAAGCACGTTAATCAATTTTGTCTTTGCAGTTTGGTTAAGCACCATCATATCCTCACAAGCCATCTCATATACTATTTCATCCACATAAGGTCTGTAAGGTTCCATCATGTCATCTGCCAATGGAAAGGCATTACTCCTGTGATGATGATATATACCAATGGCAGGAAACAAGCCTGATGCGACAAGTGAACGTGATACGGCTGCTCGGAGTATAGTGTAACCATAATTCAGCAGAGCATTAATGCCTGGCATTTGGCGATCACGAATGAAATCATTGCCAAACAATTCCTGGAAATATAGTCTTGCAGCAATTCCCTCGCGGTTATCAGTATCACCACTCTTCACGTTCTGATAGTATGGTCGAAGGATAGCACCATTATGTGCCGTCTTATCGAGCAATCGGGATTGGTTCTTTACCTTTGCCTCAACAATCTGCTTCCACATCTGTTTTTTCAACGGCTCACTTGCAGCCATCTGATTTCTCAAAGTCTCACCTTGCGTTATGTTATTATCAAGATTAAGAAGCATTGAGCTTGGCATAAAATGTTCATTACAGAACACAACCTGAACATTGTTATCAGTAAGGGCGTTGAGCAAAGGAATGGTTATGCTTACTCTTTGGTTTTCAATAATCACACATCCAACATCCTCTATTGGCACAGAAGTTGACTCTCTTTCAATTTCCTTGAAAGAGATAACCAACTGCCTATTTTTCAATGTCAGGTTTACGGCATTTGAAAATACCAATGTTCTCTTTAGCATACTTACTTCCTTTTAATCTCGCCCAGCACGTTAATCTCAAAGTCTACTCCCTCTACAAGAGCGTGGAAATCCGAAAGAGTCATCATTATCTGTGAACGGTAGTTGTCAGTTTTCTTATATGCTCCTGCTCTTGCCTCATTTTTTATTACTGTTGCCGCTCTTGCTTCTTGATTATGTCGCAAAAGTATTTGGCCATTTTTCTTCATAATTGCGACATAGTACATTCTTGCAGACAATTCCCTTGAATTTTCAAGATTAATCTCTTCATCATCCGACTGCAAAAGAATAATCTGTGTGCCTGTAGTGATTTTGCATCTATACTTCATTCCGTTCTTCTCCTCTGGAGCTATTGGATATAGCTTCGTGAGACCAGAACTTTCCTTGTAATAGTTAGATGCATCTATCATATTGACAATCTCATACGTGCGCTTCATCTTTCCCTTGACAATACCCTCGTAGATAGCCATACAATAGTTCCCATCGAGAGTGACATTATACTGTTGCTTATATTCCTTCTTCGATAGGTCTCTTTGTTGGCGAATATGCAATGGAGTAACAACAGTAGGCGCATAGCAACGAACTTTCTTTATCTTTACCCCCCTTGCCTCGTTCATATAGATGTCTCCAGCCATAGCTTCCTTGAAGCCTTTTGTCTTGATAGCATCTTTTATTTTCTGCTTGACCACTTCATCCACAATGTTCTCCACATCCGTTTCCTTCAGTACAGAGAGCATTTTCCTTACTACATACTTCACCTCACCATCTCTTTCAATGGCTCCATAGAACGTGTCATTATGTAATGAACCACGTGCAGAGTCACCTTTTGCCAACACCTTGCCATTAGCCGTGAGTACGCGCTTACGGGCGTGCTTTGGCATATTGTCTGGCGTATCGTGCACCACGATTATCTCCTGTGCCAGAGCGTTGATGTCTTCGGTAAACGTAGGCCATGGTTTCTTAAACGATGGTTTGTTGCCCTCGTGACGCTCGTATTCTTCCAACTGCTGATAATAGCGTGCAGTCTCGTTAGATTGCCCAGGTTCTATACAGGCAATGACAATGGCATCAATGCAATGGTGTATATGATTATCACGCGATTTCTTTTCATACTCATTCTGTATGCCCCACATCTTACGAAACTCTGCCGTGGTTGCGCCTTTTATTACACGCACATTGCTCTTGGCACGGTCTTCCTTCTTGTGGAAAAGACTTTTCAGATACAAACCTGCATATTTACCTACGAGTCCTATACCTGCACCTTGACGTCGTGCAAAGCCCTCTGGGACTTCTGTCATCGTAAAGCGTTTGTACTTACCTTGCAGATACTCTAATTGGATACGCAACAGATGACGTTTCTGAATAATTCTATCTTTCACTTCTTTTGCCATACCAGAATGTGTACGTACCTTGTCAATATCTTTGCGGAGCGTTTCTATCTGTTTTTTCCACTCATCAAGGCGTGGCATTATCTCGTCATAATTACTGAGTTCCGTAGGAATCTTTGCTTTTTTCACTTCGCGATTGAAACGACTTGAACAGAGTGTAAGGTTCTCCATTGTGCTATCGCCACCTACGCTACGTGGAATAGAGTGCTCAATATCAAAGCTCGGATTCTCGCCAACAAAATCGGCAATACCAATCTGCTTGCCTGTATAAAGACATATATGTTTCTGCTCTTCCCAAAGTTCAAACCTCAGAATGTCGTCTTCGGTAGGTGTAATAGTCTTACCTGTCTGCTCCTTGTATAGCTTTACTATGTCGTCTTTATACTTGGCACGTTTCTTCTCCCTATCCCTGTTCCATTGCGCAATTGCCTTTCGTCTGTTTGCATCATTAAGTTCACGTGCATACTCTATATGCACTTCTGTATTCTCGTCAATTGTTCCATTGCGAAGCAACTGGTTTACCACTTTGCGCAATTCGTGGAGCGAGCGCATAGCCATAGGATTACGCACTGAATTGGTGCGTGGAGAACCTAATTGATACACACCATGCTCATTCTTCTTTGCATCAGGGTATGTCTCAATCATTGACGGATGGTATAGCTTTTCTGCCACACCAGGAGCAAGGTCGAAGTTATTGCGCAGATAATCCTTGACGCAGAAATCAAGTGTTCCTTGCATTGCCTCGTCCTTCGGGTTAAAGTTCTCTATAAGTTCGATGAGTTCTGTTGTTATCGTGTTACCGTACTCTTGCCAAACTGCCTTGCCCACTATGTTTGGCACCTTTGCCATTGTAACCGCATGACTGTAAATCAGTCCACGTTCAAGCCACGGGAGGATCTTCTTTATGGCACTAAGACTGAGTGAGGCGAAATTGCGTGTCAGGCGTATCTTTGAAAATTTCTCTGCCTGATCATCGTCAAGTTGAAGGTTGTCTTTTGCCCATTGTTTCACGTTCTCCTTATCAGGGAATGAATAAAGCACGTTCCATACATCTTCAACCATCTGCTCCACAGTTTTGCCTTCACCACGAGTATAGACCTCAGCAATGCCGTTGGCATAGTCTTCACCGAAGATAGCCTTCAACTGTGCTATGGTAGGACATCCCGTTACACCTTGCGACATACGGTAATTGAACTTATACCCTTTGTCGCCTTCATCCTTAATGTATTGGTATCTGCCCTTTCCTGCAATAGTCTTGGCAATATCCTCAAAATCGAAATTGGATTTGCTTTTGCGGAAGAATAATGGTAATGCCTTTTCGCGTTCATCGGCATTGAGTGATCGGAGTTCTATATCATGTGGTCCTTGTACCTTCACATTGTTGAGGAATGAGAGCAGACGGAAGCGTTCAAATGCAGGGTGAGAATCGGCACAACGTGGTTTGCTTGGCTCAAACGTACATTTTCCAACACCCTGTCGCTGTGATTTCAATGGGCGTTGGAAATAGAGTGCACGTTCAAGTTCAGAGATTTGCTCTTCTGATAGTTTCTGACATTTGCAGATGGCATAGAACTCTGCCTTGTAGTGTTGTTCGCGGTCTGTGTATCGTGTACGTATGCGAACTTTGTTGCCTTCCTCGCTATATAGCTTGTAGAAGTAATCGCCAAGATGTTCACATCCAGCCTCTTGCATCTCTTTTGAAAGGTCAGAGATCGCAGTCTTCACCTTGCCAGATTCTTCATCTTCGGTCTGGTCAAGGCGATTGCTAAGAAATCCCCTACGCTGAACGAGGTGATACAGCGCACGACCAAGAATGAAAGCCTCTGAAGGATTGCTAAGTTCAAGCTCATCATGCAAGCAGACATGACGATAGTAGTATGGATTCTGCTCAAGATTGTCGTTGGTGCGTTGCCAGAGCATGAACTCATCATTCTTCGGATATTGTTTCTTTGTATGCCAAAGGTGTAATTCCTCGGCTGAAACATAAGGACACCAGCCATACTTCACCAACACCTTCAGTAATTCAATTTTTCTAAGGCGACGGCGAAAATAATGCTTTCGTGATGCTCGATGCTCTGTGCGTTCAGCTGCTTTTGAGGAATCAATGCCTTTCTCTATCTTTACACCCTCTTGGAAAATCAAACTGCCTCTATCGATGAGCGATAACATGTTATCATCATCCCTTTCTACGACAGCCCATCCAAGACTATTGGTTCCTGTATCTAATCCGAGAATTCGTTTCTTCATTGTATTTTATTTGGGCTTTATTTGGTTGTTCGGGTTATGTATATTTTGCAAAAGTACAAATTATTAATGGTTTATCCAAATTTTTACGCATAAAATTCGCAAAATAGTGTATTTTTTCAATTTCTATCTTAAAAATTTGGTATTTTCAAATAAAAAAGATACCTTTGCACCCATAAGATTATTTCTACATCTTATCACAATAAGGCTATATGCCGAAGGAATAAATCCTAATCGCCCTCTTCGGAGGGCGTTTTTTATTTGTGCGTTTGTTTTTTGGGGGGGGGTAGTAGAAATAGGGGCATAAAGGTAATAAATGGTTTCATAAAACCGAAAACAAAAGCGTTTGAAAGTTATTTAATATGGCAAAATTTAATAAAAAATCACCGCGACATGATGCCGCGGTGACTTTTTTATTTAAAAGGGATTTGATATTAATCTATTAATTTCTTAATATTTTAATATTTTAATATCTTAATCTCTTAGAGTGCGAATGGGTTCTCGCCTGGGTAGAGCTGACCTGCTGGGAGAGGTGTGTTGATATCCTCAACGCCGAGCAGACGGAGAGCCTCGAACAGGATCTTGCCAACGTGATCGAATGCGTAAGCACCATGGTGTGGGAAGCGCTTGCCAACGAGGACGTGACGATAGAAGCGTGCGAATCCAGGGATAGCGTGGATACCGATGCCACCAAATGAGCATGGATCGATGTCAAGGAACTCACCCTGAGCAATGTAAGATACGAGCTTAGAGTCAGAGTTAGACTGGATACGGAACATTGTTGACTTGCCTGCAGCAATCTGACCCTCGAGAGTACCCTTTGTGATATCTGGACTCATGAGACGAGCCTGGATGAGCTGATACTTGATTTCGCAGCTCTTCATGCAAGAAGAACATGTGTTACCACAGTGGAAGCCCATGTAGAGGTCCTTGAGGTCAGCACCAGCGAGGTTTGCACCAGCAGGGATAACGTCAGCAGGAACAGAGTTGTTGATATCGAGGAGAGTAGCTGGCTTCTCAGAAGCGCACTCTGCCATGTACTCAGAGAGAGCACCATAGAGGTCAACCTCACATGCTACAGGAATACCACGGCCTGTGAGACGAGAGTTAACGTAGCAAGGCTCGAACTCAAAGATTGGCTGCCATGCTGGCCAGCACTTGTTTGCGAATACTGCAAACTTAGAGCCACCCTTGTTTGTGTCGTACCAGTCAAGGAGAGTAACCTCAAGCTGTGCCATCTTGTTGATGATCTCAGGATACTTGTTGCCCTTGCCAAGCTCAGCTTCCATATCCTTAGCTACAGCCTCGATCTCAGCCTGCTTACCTGGCTTGCTTGTGATCTCGTCGAATGCCTTCTTGAGGTCGAGCTCAGAGTTCTCCTGAACCTCGATGCCGAGGTCATACATTGGCTGGATAGGTGCGTTACAAGCGAGGAAGTCCCAAGGACGTGGACCGAAACCGATAACCTTGAGGTTCTTAACGCCGATAACTACGCGAGCGATGTTACGGAAATCAGCGAGCTCCTTAACGCCCTCCTCTGGAGTTACGTTTGGATACTCTGGGATATATACCTTGAGGCGACGGAGACCTACGTTGTAAGAGAAGTTGAGGACACCACAGAGAGCGTCACCACGATCATTAGCGAGGTTAGCCTTGCCTTCCTCCTTAGCAGCGAGAACCATAGCAGGACCATCGAACTTCTGAACGAAGAGAGTTGTTGGACCCTCTGGACCGAAGTTGCCGAGGAACATACATACAGCGTTGATGCCGTTTGCCTTAGCCCAATCAAGAGCCTTGTAGGTGTCAACGTCGTTCTCGATAACTACTGGGCAATCATATACTTCTGGAAGACCTGCCTTCTTAACTTCTGCCATGAGAGCAGCGAGACGTGCCTTTGTAAGGGTTGCTGGGAAACAGTCGCGGCTAACGCCTACGATACCAAGCTTAACTACTGGTTGATTGATCATACTGTTTTTTTGTTGAATTTTTTGTTATAAGTCGTTAATGTTTAATTATAGGCTAATAAAATTCCCCCACGGTAGCAATAACCGAGGTTGGATGCAAAAGTACATATTTCCCGTGAAATAACAAAACTTTTAGGGATTTTTTATGAAAAAAGTACAAAAAAAAATTCTCTACAGTCTTATCATTAACTTTTTTTGCGAAAAATATACAAGAAAGTTTTGTGGTTTCAGGAAAATTTTCTACTTTTGCAAACAGAGCCCATTGTGGGGAATTTATAATTAATAAAGGAGTATTAATAATTGACGCCTATTGCGAATGAGGTTTTCATCTTGGTGCTTTCTTGAATGAAAAAACAAGAATGAAATCCATTTCGCACTCTGGCTTCCTCTTTACGGGGAAAGGGCAGGGAAGAGGCACAAATATATACTATGAAAAGGATTATCTATGCACTTATTTTCCTGTTCATAGGTCTTGATGTAGTTGCAAAGCCTAAGAAAGTTGTGCGCGTGGGATGGTTTGAGTCTGCTTTTAATAGCACAGACCGTTTCGGACGTCGTTCCGGCTATGCCTATGAGTATCAGCAAAAGGTTGCTGCATATACAGGATGGACATACGAATATGTGGATGGCAACTGGGTTTCCCTTTTGGAGAAACTCAAGAGGGGAGAGATTGACCTTCTTGCTGATGTATCCTACACCCCGGAACGTGCCAAGGATATGCTTTTCACAACCCAACCTATGGGCTGTGAGGAGTATTATATACTGATTGATAATGGAAACACGAAAATAAATCCGGAGGATATCAGTACACTCAACGGCAAGAGAATAGGTATAAATACCGGTAGCATTCAGCAATCCATATTTGAGAGATGGGCAAAGGAAAATGACATTAAGGCTGATGTCGTTGAGATTGACGGACAGGAGCGTGACTTTGCCGAATATCTTCTCAATGGTGAGATGGATGCTGTTGTGAGCGTATCTGCTTTCGACAACAACCTTGGCAATTGCCTCCCTGTTACGGTTATAGGTTCGTCTGATTTCTATTTTGTCATCAACAAGAACCGTCAGGATCTGAAGGCTGAGCTTGACAATGCCATGAAGCAGATTCTTCACAATAATATGTATTATAACCGTATGCTTTATGAGAAGTACATGGTTAATTCAGGCAGTTTCCGAACCCTCTCGGCACGTGAAGCTGACTGGATAAGGCATCATGGGGCTATACGTGTGGGGTATCGTGACGGCTATCTTCCTTTCTGCGGAACAAACAAGGCAACAGGTGAGGTTGACGGACTTCTTAAGGACTTCATCACAGTCACCTCTCATGAGGTGAGAAATGCCGACATACGTTTTGAGGCAACCCCATATCCTACCACCGATGCTCTTGTCAAGGCTTTGAAAAACAGGGAAATAGATTGTATATTCCCAATATGCCTCGGATTGTATGATGCTGAGACAATGGGCATATTATTGACAGATCCTGTGCTTGATATTGAGGAACAACTTGTCATAAGAAAGGCTGATGCAGAGGACTTTGACCTATCGGAACCTAAGCGCCTCGCTATAAATAACAGCAATCCGAGTCATGGTTCTATAGGTAAGGATCATTTTCCGGAATGGGAACTTGTGCCTTGCCAGAATCCAGAGGAATGTATTCTTGCCGTGGCTAACGGCAAGGCTGACTGTATGCTTGTCAGCAACTACCGCTATGGAGTGATGATGAGGATATTCGAGGATTATAATCTGGTAACAATGTCAACTGGTACAACGATGAGCCTGATGTTTGCCGTATTGCCAGAGAATTTCTATCTGTACTCCATCCTCGGACGCCTTACCAACATGATGTCGTCTGCTGAGATACATTCTTCCCTGACCAAGCACACGCAACTGGATTCGCAGATTTCACTTAGCGATTTCGTAAGGGCAAATATCGGTTACTTCCTTATCTTCTTTGCCATAATCATTGCAGTCATTAGTGCCTTGTTTGTCAAGAGCCTGTCCTCAATGAGGAAGACGAAGTTGCTCAACCATGAACTCAAGACCCACCAGATGCAATTGTCTGATGCCTATGAGGATCAGAAGGACCACCTTGAGGAAATATCTGCCCTCAACGCCGAACTGGAATGGGCTAAGACACAGGCAGAGGCGGCAAGTAGTGCCAAGACCTCTTTCCTCTTCAATATGTCGCATGACATTCGTACTCCAATGAATGCCATCATAGGATTCCGCGATCTGCTTGAGAAGCATATTGACGAGCCAGAGCGAAGGATTGACTATCTCCACAAGATCAAGGATGCAAGTAAGGTGCTGCTTTCCATTATAAATAATGTGCTTGAGATGGCACGTATAGAGAAAGGAACCATCATTGTGGAGGAAGTGCCTTGGAACGCTTTGAGTTTCAATGATACCCTTTTCAATGTGTTCCCTGAGATGATGGCGGCAAAGAAAATTGAGTTCACACGCGAGATAGACGTACAGCATGAAAATGTGTATTGTGATCCGACAAAGCTGCGTGAGGTGTTCATCAATATCCTGTCGAATGCCTATAAATACACCAATGCCGGCGGCAAGGTACACATGGCACTTCGTGAGATTCCATGCGACCGTGAGGGGTGGGTACTCTTCGAGACAACCATTTCTGATACAGGAATGGGAATGTCAGAGGAATTCCTTCCACAGATATTCGATGAATTTTCACGTGAGAACAACACCACGGCAAACAAGATAGAAGGCACGGGACTTGGTATGCCTATCGTCAAGCGACTTGTTGAACTGATGGATGGAACTATTACCGTCAAGAGTAAGAAAGGCGTTGGAACAACCTTCGTTGTAACCCTGCCACATCGCATTGCGGAAGAGAAGGTTGAGAATGTATCTACGAATGTAGAGCTAAATGAGGCTGTATTCGAAGGTAAGAGAATCCTTCTGGCAGAGGATAATGATCTCAATGCAGAGATTGCGGAGGAGATACTCACCTCTGCAGGATTTCTGGTTGAGCGAGCCGAGGATGGAGCTATCTGTCTTGATAAGATGGTATCTTCAGATGCTGGTCACTACGACCTTATATTAATGGATATCCAGATGCCGAATATGGACGGTTATCAGGCAACTATGGCGATACGAGAGTTGACTAACGATACCAAAGCCTATATTCCTATAATCGCCATGACCGCCAACGCCTTCGAGGAAGACAAGCGCAAGGCATTCGACTCTGGTATGAACGGACACATAGCCAAGCCTATTGATGTGTCAGAGCTTTTCAGGGAACTATCCAAGGTTCTTGCAAAGAAAGCGGACTGATAGGGAAATTCCGTTGGCTTAAACAATTAATGCGGTATTAATGTGACATTGATGGTTATTATATGTTTTCACTCCGTGAGTAGAACATTAATTTCCACAAATAACACATTAATATCGCATTAATTTTTCACATAAATCCCAAATAACTAATCTCCGATGCAGAAATGACAATAATTCAGACATTAATCTTTTTTTGAACACGGAAGCCACCGAACAAACGGAAATGTTTCGTTTTTTCGTGAGTTTAGTGTTCGAAAATAAAAACTTTGCGGCTCTGTGTCTTCGTGTTTAATAATCAATGCGAGATTAATCGTTGTTTACCCCTTGTTTCTTCGCTCTTCCTCCGTAGTTACTCCATCGATACTCCATCGTTACTCCATCGTTAGTCCATCGATTCGATGGAGTAACGATGGACATGCGATGGAGTAACGATGGAGTAACCCCCGTTTTAAAGCGTAGAATGTGTGGCTTTGGGGAGAAGTTATCTGGATGGTAAGGAAAGGATAAGACAATAGGAATGCAGTTCTAAGGGAAAACGGAATCTGCAAGGCTTGCAAAACATTTTTTCTTGATACTATCTTGGAAGTCTCGGAAAAGTTGTGTAAATTTGTAGCCGAAAACAATTTTTCATTTTTCACTTTTCATTTTTCATTTACGATGGACAATGGCATACTTGATGTCTTCGGACCTGTTGAAGATACTACCACGGACATAATAAAGGTGGTGGGTGTAGGTGGCGGTGGATGCAATGCCGTAGAGAATATGTATCGCGAGGGAATGCAAGCCGTTACCTTTGCGGTGTGCAATACTGATAGTAAGAGCCTGTCAGCCAATTCTGTGCCTACCAAGATCATGCTTGGCAAGAGCGGTCATGGGGCTGGGGCTGACCCAAAGAAGGGTAGGGAAGAGGCAGAACAGAACATTGAGGAGTTGAAGAAACTTTTCAGCGACCATACCCAGATGGCATTCATTGTGTGTGCTATGGGTGGTGGTACTGGTACGGGCGCAGGTCCTTTGGTGGCTGGTATTGCCAAGGATCTCGGACTCCTGACTATCGGCATAGTAACCCTTCCTTTCTATTTTGAGAAACGTCCGAAGATTATCAAGGCTCTCAAGGGACTTGATGAGATGCGTGCAAATGTAGATGCCTTGCTTATTATCAATAACGAGCAGATTTCAAAAGTGTTCAGTGATTCACATATTCCTGTGAATGAGGCTCTTCGCAGGGCTGATTCCGTTATGGCAAATGCTGTGCGTAGTATCTCGGAACTCATAACGCTCAACGGAAAGATACAGACCGACTTCTCGGATGTGAAGACCACGATGAAGAATGGTGGTGGGGCTATTATGTCAATAGGTCGTGCCAGCGGAGAGCATCGCGTTCAGAATGCCGTGCTCAACGCCTTGCAGTCGCCTTTGCTCTATGGTTCGGACATCAGCAAGGCTACGCGCATCCTCTTCAATATCTACACCAGTTCTGAGCATGAGCTGTTTGTTGATGAGCTTGAGGAGATTGATGCCTTCATGGACGAGCTTGATCCGAGCATCGACGTTATCTGGGGTATGGCAACTGACGATACCCTCGACGAGGATGCCAAGATCACCATTCTCGCCACAGGCTTTGAGAATACCCTGCCTATCAGAAAGTATGATGATGATATGTCAATGGACGAGATTATTAATGAGATTTATGGGAAGGGGAAAAAAGCGACCCCTAACCCCGACCCTTCCCCCGTGGAGGGGGAAGGGGGAGAAGATAGTAATGTTTCCCCAGTGGAGAACGATGATGTTACAGAGACTGTCGAAGTGCCTGATAATCAAGAAAGTCCAATGAGTGCTGAATCCCCCGAGAAACCCATTGATCCATCTCGTGCCTTTTTCAATAGGGTTAAAAATAGATTCCTGCAAGGACTATCATCTTTGACTAAAGAAGAGGAATGACAATAGATCAACTAACGAGCCAGTTGCGTGTTCTCTCTGAAGAACTGCGTCGGGCAGGTCGCTATGACCTCCTGCTCGAAGCAATAACTGTGCCTGCTCTTCAGCAACTAAACATTGAGGCTGCAAAGGAGAGGTTGAGTCCGCTTGTCATAACGAGTGACTATCGTTTCCTCTTGCCAAGATACGAGAAGGAAGTGGAGCTTTCGCCAATCAACAAGGCTCTTTATATCTTCTTTCTCAATCATGAAGAAGGTGTAGAATTTAAGTGCCTTAGCGACTATCGTGAAGAACTCATAGCTCTCTATCGTAAGGTTGGTAATAGGGTGAGCGATGATATTATCTGCGAATCAATAGAACGCCTTGTAAATCCGCTCGATAACTCCATTAATGAGAAATGTGCCCGTATCAAAAGCGCTTTTGCCAAGTGTATGGATAGCTATCAGCTAAACTATTATGCCATTTCCAAACATTCCGTCCGTCAGGTGGAAGGTAGTAATCGCATCTGGTACGACAGAAGAAGGACAATCACGCTACCAAGAGAACTTGTGCAAGGCTTATGATCAGAAGTCTATATACTTCGACATTCTTGCTCTTACTTTTTTATCAACACCATTTATATTCCTCTTGCCAGGCTTCCATTTCGGCATTTCTCTTATAAGGCGTAAAGCCTCCTCTTCACATTCTTCTTTAGTATTATAGTTCCTTTTGATTTTAACGTCAGAGATAGAGCCGTCTTTCTCTACGATAAATTCTACTTTTATCTCACATTTTTTTTCGTCTTTATCTTTTTGGTTGTTTTTAGAAATAGGAATGCGTCTGTTCTTTTCGATATATTTATCGAAAGCTTTGTCTTCACCAGGAAACTTAGGCTCATCATCAGAAGATAATACTCTGAAAACATGATCGTCTGGAGCCTGACAAGTCTTAGATATAATTTCGCATCCGTCATCATCTATATATAGTTTCCTGTCTGGAAAACGTTTGGGTAATTCCGTTTTTAGTTCTGGTGAAATCCTACCCCAAAGTAGGATTCCGTCAATCTTCATAGTGTCTATCCAGTTAGGTATTTTCACCTCACCTGCAAAATTTATACCAAGTTTTGGTATATATTTTATGTGTCTGATTTCTTCAGGCACATCATTCTTTATGTGCAACTCTTCTCCATTTGCAACTCTTTCTTCGAATGTTGGGCCATTGTTCTCGCATACCATCCAACCTATTCTTGGACGCATAACTTTGGCATTCACATCAACACCAACCAATCCTGCAACCATATTCATAGGGGTACTACTGATTGTGTTACCAAGATTATCAAGCACCTTATATGTGAATGGAGCACTTGCTACGTTTGGGAGCATCTGGTTAGTTTCGCACGATACCTTTCTGGGAGTGCGTCCTTTCTTGTTGAAAGGCATAAGTTTCAAGAACCATCCATCTACATACGTTGGCTCTTCATCACTCCAACCTGCCATACAGCCAAGTTCTCGCATTTCATCAGGACGTAGTTTCATCACAATGTTTTGCCAGAAAGCCCTGTTCGCTTTGCCCTCTGCTGCTGCCACAAATTCATTCAGAATAGGGGTGAGGTCATCCACCCACCATCCAAGGTCATAGTTCCTCAGAATCTCGGTTTTCTCTATTACTTTCTTCCAGTCGTCTGGTGTGCCTTCTATTGTGATAGAAGGAATACCACAGACTATATAGTAGCTTACATATTCAAAATATCTCTTTACAGAACTCATAAGAGTAATCTGTGATGCAATACGCTCTGTCTTTCCTGTAGTAGAAAAGTCAGCCCTCATCATATCTGCAATATTTCCCTTTGTGTTCTCGGCTATCTGCTTGTCAAAGCCATCAAGAAGTTCTTCCCATTTCACGTTAGGTGAATAAAGATCCTCTTTGGTTTCTACGGCAAGAGTCATTTTCCCTTGATGAGATACAATTCTGTCTCTCATGGCTTCAGACTCATTATTTATATAATAGTTGAATTCCTGACTTATAACAGTCCAAATGATATCTGGTGACAATGCCAAGGAATAGTGATTAGCGTATGCCTGCACCAGACAATCAAAGAAAATTGAATGGTTCGGAACATACATGTTGTCAGTTCCCCAACTTGTAACTATCACTTTTCCCGCATTCTCATTTTCTGCCCAGTATTTGGCAATCTCATCACCTTTTTCTACTCTTATTTTTTTACTCTTGAGTGGCAATTTACCATCCACTACAAACGTATGCGACACTTTTTGTGCCACAGAATTATTTGAGATACCTAATGTTATTACAGTTGTTACGGCAATGTATAGCAGTCTTTTGATTTTCATAACGTCTAATTTGAATTTTGATGCAAAGATATAAAAACATCATTACATTTCCAACTTTTTCTTTCTTTTTTTGATCGGTGCTTTTGATTTTTTTTCAGATTCACGTCATGCAAGTGTGAATTTTCTGCTCAAACGTTCACCTCTTGTTTGCTATACAATAGTCGTACCTCCGTTGTAAAGCCGTACCAAACTCGATGTAAGTCCCTTTCATGACAGAGAAGAAATGAGCGGTAAAAGGGACTTATGGATAATAAACACTCTTGTTTTTGCGTTTTAGATGAAAATGAGAATCTGATGGTTGAATGTTATAAATACAGCAAATGGCTATGGCTGAAAATCTTGGCTGCTGTGTTCGGCTTGTCCTATTGTGCGGAACTGGCGGTCAAGGCTTGGTCGGCTCGTGTGGATATTGATATGCTCGGGCCGGAGGAGTATTCCACAGATGTTGAGATAGTGGTCTATTCGCTCCTGTCGGCTTGGTTTCTCAACTATATCATCGTCTGTCTGCAACGGCAGAATGATTTTGTTTGTACGGATGGCACATTCCTCGAAATAAACATACATAGGAATCTGTTCTTTCCATTCTCCCGAAAATATGCCAAAATTGATATGCGGCAGGTGCAGGATTGTGAGGTTGAGAGACTGCGCTTTTTTATATTCATTCCCTATAATGGCATAAAACTGAGGCTGAAGATGGGAGACAAGTGGCATACCTTTATGCTTATAGGTCTAAATATGAGCGATAAGGAGCTTATGCTGATGATTCTGGGATGTGGTGTGCCAGGTGTAAAGAATAATACTGATCGTGAAATATCATGGCTTTATTATGTTGTCCCATGCGTTTTCCCGATTGTTTGTGGTATGGCAGTTGTATATTTTGATGAAACGCTAATGCCGTCGCTTGTCTGGATTCCGATATGTGTCTGGGTTATGCTGATGAGCGTTTATTGGCGTGACAGGCACAATATGAGACTTACTTCCTCGTTCCTTATGGGAATTTTCCTCGGTGCTCTGACGAATCTCGCAATCCTGTTCGTGAACTATCATTTTGCTGATTGGGACGAGCCCGCTATTAGGATGGAGCATACTATCAGAAATAGCTGGAGCAACTATTATCCGGCGAGTGGTATGGGGTATCGTAGAAAACCTGCTCAGAGAGACTATCATGTGTCTTTTACCACTATTGGCAGAAATGAGGAGAGAATAGGGTTGCGCATAAATGAGAAACAATTCAAGAAGGCAAAGAATGCCTCGACTATTATTTTGCCTATGCACAGAGGCTTGCTTGGCTATCCAGTTTTTGATGATGATGAACTGGAATTCGTAAAGTAGTTCATAATTCATAGTTCATAGTGCATAGTTGGTTGGTGCACGCTAACTATGAATTATGAACTATGCACTATGAACTAAATAAAAGTGTTAAAACTCCCATTTCCTTTGGCGGTAATGAATTTATTACCTATATTTGCACTAGAAAAAACATAAAAAAAGAAGCTGTGCCTGAGATATTGCGTATATTCTGATTGAGATTCTATTTCTATTCTCGTGAACATGAGCCAATGCATGTTCATGTAAAGAGTGCTGACGGTAAGGCAAAATTTGATATTCAGCCAGAAGGTATAGTGCTGGTTTATAATAAAGGTATGAAACCGAAGAATGTCAAGTGTGCTGAAATGGTTCTTGAAGAGGAGGAGTAGTTATGGTTATCACAAAGATTTGGTTTGATAATGACCGTTTATATGGTATGACTGACGATGGCAAGACCGTGTGGCAGTCATTACTATGGTATAAGCGATTGAATGCGGCCACTGATGAGCAGCGAATGGATTATGAGATTGACGATGAGGGAATACATTGGTATGCCCTTGATGAGGATGTCTCATTTGAGAGCTTCGAATATGATGATCCAGAGCCTCAAGGCATTAGTCGAGTATTCTTGACGCATCCAGAACTAAATGCTTCTGCCGTTGCTCGTCGTTTGGGTATTAGCCAAAGTTTGATGGCTCAGTATATTAATGGAGTCAAGAAACCATCAAAGGAACGTGAAAGGTTGATTCTCAATGAAATCAAGGCGATAGGTAAGGAACTTGTGGCAATGTAATAGATTTTGGTCGATGTCTAATGTCGATAGTATTTTACATTTTGTTGTAAAAAAACACGAAAAAAAATTGCAAGTTTCAAATAAAATTTATATCTTTGCACTCGTCAAATGAATTTGGTATAAGGTTAAAAAGTCAAAGGTCTAAGGTCTTTACACTTTATACTTTTTACTTTACTCTTTACTCTAAGCATTCGGGGTGTGGCGCAGTTGGTAGCGCACAAAAAAATCACATTTCTTGATTTTCTGTTTTCGGTCATAACAGTCTCTTTTTCAGTATGTTGAAATTTTGTGAGATTTTTTAATATTTCTTTTGTCTGAAACAAATCACACCAAAATCACACCAAGAGATTTTTCCTTAATTCCAAAATGTTTTTGAAAAACATAACGAGATAAGACCATTAAGAT
>Ga0310695_10003962_pt1 | contig 28044 bp, 31 predicted proteins | sample RumenRJG_04DNA_FD_203882 | JGI IMG/M metagenome (GOLD analysis project Ga0310695, IMG submission 203882) | Bovine rumen microbial communities from Lethbridge, Alberta, Canada - RJG_04 (v2) (version 2) | ecosystem: Host-associated > Mammals > Digestive system > Stomach > Rumen | place: Canada... | reverse complement strand
CTACAGCTTCCTTCAGATTCCACCTCACGATGGACACCCTTGCTGTTCAGCTATGTACTTCGTCGTTGCCTACGCGTACTCGGGACTTTCACCCGTTAGAGCGCGCCCATGGCGCGCGAACTAAAAAGAGGCCATTTTGGGGCCTCTTAATAATCTTTTTTCACTACTATTATTCATTTAATCTAAGGATGACATGTTCCACATGCCTTATATCCCATTGAAATTAGGTCTTCTCGACTTCCGGAAAATGATTGTTTATGCTCTGCGTTTATTCTAGCAGCTTGCCAACACCTAGTAGTATGAAATACTTTAGAATCCGTATTTAGGATGTAACTACCCGTAATCGTATTTTGTTGCTGTTGCGGGGCCCTGTTATTATTTGCTATGTTCTGACCGGCAGAATTATTCTGGTTTCCGGAATTAGCCGGTTCCTGTGCCTCACTTTGTTGTAATGCTGCTGCCTGATTTGAATTAGTTCTCTGCTGTGATGTTTGTGCCTGATTGGCCTTCGAAACCTGCTGTGAAGGTTTCGCCTGACTTGCACTTACACCTAATGTTGAAGCCTCCGACTGTAGGGATGCCACTGATGACTGTGATTGATTATTAACAACAGCCACAGCTGATGAAGATACTGCTGTTGTAGAGCTGGCTGTATTTGAAGTGCTTCCCGTTTTGCCTACCGAAGACCCTAAGCCTGCCAAAGCAAGAACAGCAACGGTACCTACAATTATTCCGGTTTTTTTACCACCCTTTTTCGATCCATTCCTTAACAATCCCATTACTAATTTTCCCCCATTTATTTTATTTTTTCAAATACCATGGTGGCCTGAATTCTGTCTCCTCCACCCAATCCTTTGCTGCCGCCATTTGCCGTACTAATAGTGTGAAGTCTGTATCCTTTTCTCGCCTGCTCATTAATTACAGCTTCCAGTTCCGAAAGGTTACCGGATCCGGTTCCTAAAAACTTTTCCTTCAAGGTCACCTGCAACACTACATACTCGTAATCCAAGCCTGATGCTGTTGAATAAGTTGATTCCTGCTGAAGTTTGTCCATAAATCCCATAATTAGTATCCTCTCTTTCTTATATATAATCTTCTACTAAACCCCCAAAAGGTTTATTCCATTTACCTCATCATAAAAAACCACTCCATCAGTAACAACAAGTAATGTATTGTCCTTATTTAAGTTGTTTAGGACATTAACCATGATATACTTGTCACTATAACCATATTTTTTTAAAGCCGACTCCTTAGTTTCCGCTGACATCTTTTTTATACTGTCAACCAAATTATCCCAACTTGTCTTCGATGCCTTGTCCCCTTGTTTAGCAAGAGTCACTAGCTGTATTATGCCATTCTCCCAAAGATTAATCGTTATACCGGTATCGTCACTGGTCAATTTGTAATTTCCCGGATACTGTGAAGCCATTAAAGCATCTATCATCTTACATACTTCTGAATAACTCTTACTTTCTGTGTTTGCTGTAGTCGATGATTCCGCTATTGGATGCTGTTCATTTGCTGCCACCGAACTGCTCGACGATGCCGAACTGCTACTTAAGTCCGCTGCCGAACTGCTGCTGGCAACTACAACCGAACTGCCGGAGTTTTTTGAAGAATTCTGCGTTTTGGAAGATGAACCGCCTGCAATAACTAAACCAATGTATGCAAGCCAAGCAAGCACGATAATCACCCACTTTAATGCATTATTCATTTCTTTTTTTCGCAGTATAAGCATTAGAGGAACCGGGAAAACAAATATCCATCCTAAAACCCATAACCAAGTCTTTCTTTTTGGATTCTCCGAATCCTTGCCAGTAACTGTCCACGTGTAACCGCAATCCTTACATAGTCCTATTGTATTTCGAACTACAAATGAGCTATTTTTCCCCTTGAACTCCCCCTGTTTTTCTCGAGAAAATGACACATTTGAGCTTCCACACTTAGGACATCCTTCCTTATTAATTAATTCTTGTTCCCGAATTTGTTCAGATGAAAGCTGTGCTCCGCAATACTCGCAAAACTTGCCGCTTTCAATCTCTGCGCCGCAATTAGGACACTTCATTATTATTATCCCCTCTCCATGTAGATATTGCCCGTTTATGGCTAATACTCATATTAGCACTTTCCGGCTAATATATCAATGAAAATGCAGTTTAAATGGGTGCTGAAAATGATTACATATGACAAGTTGTGGACCACAATGAAAGAAAAGAATATATCCCAATATAAGCTCATAAACGAGTATCATATTAGTGCGGGCCAGCTTTCACGTCTTCGTGCCAACGCGCATGTCAGTACTCACACTCTTGATATTCTCTGCAATATCCTTGACTGTGACATAGGCGATATAGTCTCACATATCCCAGATTAAGCACATGATTAATAATGAAATGCAATTTGATGGTTAAAATAACACTTTTCAGATCTTTAGGCACCCATTCCTTGCAAGGATGAATAAGGGTGGTGACCTGTCAATCAGTTTTTGTATTTTTAGCCATACAATTCTCCCACAGATGAGCAACAAACTGCCGAAAGTGTATGTATAAAGTGAAAAATGGTGACTTGAGGGGCAAAAATCCTCCTTATAGTCACCAATTCAAAAAAGGGTCAAATGGTTCAAAAATGCCGTCACATGACGGCAGGGTTTTCCTTCCTCTGCTTGGCTACAATTTTATAGTATATAAAAAGAGACCATTTTCTGGCCTCTTTAATTAGTTTCATCTGTCTTTTGAAATAAGAAGTTTGGCGATCTCGGCGTAGGATGCCCCCTTCTTCACCGTCACATTTCCTTTGAGAATCTGGGTGTCATACTTGTTGGCTATAAGGTATCTGTTAAAGTCCTTGGAATCATCAATAACTCCTGCACTCTGGAGCATATCTGCCACCTTATCCGAAAGCATGCCCGTGGCGATGGTAATGGTTACAGTGTCTCCGCTCGTGGTAAAGGCTGAATTATCAGCTGATACATCCCTTGATGCCACAGAAGAAGAGGTCGTATCTGTTGACGAAGTATCTCCTGACGATACCGAAAAAGATGTGTTCGAATCACCTGATGATGCTATGGAGGACGATTCAGTAGCTGCAGAACTTGTCACCTCGGATGAGGCTGCAGAAGACTGAGCCGCAGATGACTGGCCTGCTGCTGACGACGCAGCCGCAGAGGTAGGCTGATAGTCCTTCACCTTAGTGGATCCGTCATCGACTTTTGTCATGCCTAAGTCCATTGCCCGGCGCATAATCTCGGTGTCACTTAAGGCCCTGTTATTACTGCCGCCTATCACCATAATAAGAACGGCAATTATTATTCCTATTCCCGCACCTCGCAGGTAATACTTAAGCTTCAATACTTCCTCCCCGGCTGGCAAGATCTATAACAAGCTTAACCTCGCCGACTCCGCATCTTAATTTCTTTCCGATCTCAACTGCAGAAAACCCGTCATTATATAACTCCATTATCTGCTTGCGAAGGAGTTCTTTCTCATCTTCCTCATTATAATCAAAATCATCATCTTTTTTTCTGAAAACGAATCCGGGATCTATGCGGCCGCTTAAATCCTCTTCCTCAAATACCTCATCATCTTCCACAGAAGTATCCGTAATCTCTTCTGTAATATCGGGTATGGATAAGGGTGTGAAAGAGTCGGTCTCCGGCTGGGCAGCGCTTTTCTTTTCCAGTGCTCCAACCTGGTCTGTCATTTCCCGAAGCTGAGCCTTATTTCTCTCAACACTTGAAAGCAGGTCTTTTATCTCATCCTGCTTGCCGTTTAACATATCATATAAAAAAACGGTCTCATCGTGGTTCTTCTTCATCTCCTCCAAGACAGTATCAGAATACTCATGAATAGCCATGATCTTCTCATTGGAGAGTTTCTCCATGGGGCGCTGCAATTCGTCTACCGCCTTATCAATAGCGGCCCCCACCACATCTGTTACCTTGTCGTCTATTCCCTCTATCTCTTTGTCAACCACCTTCTGCAATTGGGCAGAAGTTAATCGTGAAAGTTCATCCACTTCTTTCTTGGACAGCCGCTCCGTAATGAAGAAGCTTCCAATCAGCAGAATAACTCCCACGATCAAAAGAGAAACCTGTAAAGTGCTCATTCTTTTACCTCTAAACCGACATGTCAAAACCGCCTCTGTTCTTCACCACAACTTTTCCTTCGGTCTTGTCATCCTTCTTTTTCTTGGTGGCGGTCTTCATGTATTTATTCCGGCCTTCTCTTCGGGCATCAAATTCTCCTTCTGAATCCCGGCTGTTATCGGCATCATGTACCTGGTGCATGGCATGATCGATCTCCTGGTCATGCTCACTCTGAATGTTAGCCTGGACCAGCATACCTTTGTTGTCTTCATTCTGCTTGATAGTGGAAAAATCCTGGGTTCTCTGGATTATTCCGCTCATTTCAACAGGACCTAAAGCCATGCGCGCTCCTTCCTTTCTTTAAGCTATAACATACGCATTCCGCCCAATAAGGCTACATGCTTACAGATTCTTTACCTTTATCTCTCCCGCCTCTGCTACGAATTTGCAGTAGTTACGCTCGGAGTCGGTTATAGTCCTACAGTTAGCTATATTAATCTCAACACCGGGATAAATGATACCCTGGACTTCAACAGAGGCATTAATATTAAGGGACATCTCGGCGTCGAGCATCTCAAACTCGCCCTTTCGCTCCTTAATCTTTGCTTCCATATCCTTGGTCTGGGCTGCCAGCTGCTTTAAGTAAAGCATGTTCTTAGGGGGCAGCTTCTCTCCGGCTTTAAGCTTATCCATAAAAGTCTGAAGGATAGGATATGCCTTATTTAGCTCAGTACTTAAGCTCAATATCTCAGACTTCAACGTATTATAACGTTCCTTGGACTCGGGGCTCATACCCACCTCAACTACGGTGTGGGCACCCATGGGAGAACCGATCTTCTTGGCGGAAAGCTTGCTTCCTGCCTGGATATGTCCTCCGGTAATAAATCCCTTATGTCCCGTAACGTTAATCTCTGTTCTGGCCACAACATTACTGTGGAGAATGGATTCTGTCTCAAGATAGCCGCCGCTTAAAACGGTAGCACCCTCGATAAACTTGGCGCAAATGTTGCTGTCCGCTTCAAGCCTTGCCTTCTGCATTCCCTGAACACCGCGCTTTAAGACGATCTGTCCTCCGGCCTTAAGGTTAGCGCCTTCAACTACACCATCCACTACTATATCCCCGTCGGTGGTAATGGAGAAACCTGTCTTAACATTACCCTTAACGTGAACGTTGCCGGAGTATCTTATATCTCCCGTAGAGTTATCAACATCTGCGGGAATCTCATAAATATCGGAAACGAAAACCTGGCCGCCTATGAGATTGGCATGACCCATAACGGTGGAATAAATCTCGAGGCCGTCTTCGCTCATTCTGATATTATTACCTGTGTTAAGCTTCCTGGTCTTAACCGAAGGGGGTTTGATAATATTTGCGAAAAGGTCCATTCCGGTCTGACCCGGATCTTCAGGAGTAATCCTTGCAAGAAGCTGGCCTTCCGTAACATGGGAAATATTATCAAGATTCTTATAATCTACAGTACCGTCTTCATTCATGGCAGGCTTCAATGAAGTATTGGTATTAAAGAAATACTCCACGGAAGCATCGTGCCCCATCTTGAAGGGCTTGCCCTGGGCAAAAATAAAGTCGGTACAATACTGTCTGTTCATAACAAAATTACGGATAGCAACATTATCTATTCCGTATTTGATACCATTAGCCTGAATCTGGCGAACGATCTCGTCCGGTTCCATAACTTCTCCCTTAATACTGGGCGCATAGAACCTGCAGGTAAGTTTCATCTTATCCTCGGAAATGTAAACTACCATCTCCTCACGGATACGATAAGGCAAAGAAGCCCCAACCCGGACCATATTAGTCTTTCCGGACTGAGCCACCGTATCACAAGCCTGCTTAAGATCTATTTTCTTAAACTCTGTCATCTTATTGGAAATGAGGTACTTCTCCAATTCCTCAAATCTGATGGGCTTGCCTCCATCAGTAGGCGGATACAGGATGACATAGGATCCCTCGCTTCTTATCTCTGTTTGGAAATATCCATTAGCCATAGTCTACTCTCCCCATTTAATATTGCAAAACTATCGGAATGATAATCCCTCTCTAGTCTCCCAGTATTCCCACGTAAGGTCCCAGTTTCTTCTTCATCTTCTGCAAAGCTTTGGTGTGAAGCTGAGAAATACGTGATTCTGAAACCTCCATAACATTACTGATCTCTTTTAGTGTCAGTTCTTCATAATAGTAAAGCAGGATAACCTTCTTCTCCTTATCCGTCAGGGTGCTTAAGGACTCCATAAGCATCTTCTTAAGTTCTTCCTTCTCAACTACATTATGAGGCTGTTCAAAATGCGAGTTCCTGGAGGCATCCATAACAGGCTCTCCCACAGTATCTACATACTCATTAAGGGAGATGACATTCATAGCCTTCATCTGATTCTGCCAGTCATTCAACTCATCCACCGATATCTGCAAATGATCCGCAATCTCATCATCCGTGGCCGTACGTCCGGTCATGGATTCTATCTCTTTAATAGCTGTGTCTATATTCTTCTGTTTCTGACGTAATGTCCTGGGAATCCAGTCCATCTTCCTGATCTGATCTAAGATAGCCCCCCTGATACGAAGACTGGCATAGGTCTCAAAACGTACCTCTTTACCCACCTGATACTTGTCGATGGCATCAATGAGACCAAAAACCCCGTATCCAACCAAATCATCATATTCTACATTATGTCCGAGATACATACTAAGTCTGCCGGCTACCACCTTAACCAGGGGAACATATTCGATAATAAGCTTCTCTCTGATATCTGCCGACTTCTCCTTGGCATATCTCTCCCATAATGCTTTCTTTTCAGCTTCGTTCATAACTGTTTCTATCCTCCGGATAAATTAGGATTACAGTTCATCTTCCGGATTCTCCTCCGGAACAGCTGCTCCTCTTTCTTCAACACTGCCTTGTAAATCTTCCTCATCCCCGGCAGCATTCTCACCGTTCTCATCGGTGGGAAAGTCTTCCATGACTCCCTCTTCCGGATCAGGCTCCTTGGGATTAAAAGCCTTATCCAGGAACACCTTGGCTACCATTCCTATGACGAAGAAGATAACCAGGGCAATTAAAAAATCCCTTAATATCGTGCTAAAATTCATGCCTTGTACAATGTCCATAACAAGAGCCGTGACACCTGCAATAAGCATACATAGCACGGGTACATGCTTTGTCTTCATTTTACACGATTTTCTCCGGTTTTCCAACTGCTTTTATGTGGAGCTCTCCTGTCTCACAGTAAAGCTCTATAGTACGTCCGAAATTAAGCCCGGTCTCATCCACCAGCAGTCTGATCCCCAGCTCCTTGAGCTTAGCTCTTGCTGCATCCGCATTACGATCGCCTATCCTGCCCATGTCGGAGGTACCGCTGACGGCAAACATCTTGGCTCCCCCTGCAATCTTCGCCTGAAGTCGGGTTTTGTTAGCCCCTGCAGCAATTACTCTTTTTAATAATTCATCTATGCCTGTGTCGGCAAATTTGGCTATATTTGTATTGTTACGAATGGCGGTACTGTCAGGCAACATAACATGAGCCAGACCACCTATCTTTGTCACCGGGTCATATAATGTAATCCCAACACATGATCCAAGTCCCAAAGTAGTGATCATATCCGGACTCTTGCAAATATTCAGGTCCGCCATACCTACTTTAATAATATTCATAAATCATATGCTCCTTATCTGCTTATGAGACTTTTTTATACCTGAATACCTAAGGAATTAAGGATCTTCTCGTAAGAGTCAAGCTCCGGAAGAAGAATGAAATAACCGTTAATCCTTACTTCGTCTCCGAACTCAGTCTGAATAAGCAGCGCTTTGTCTCCGTACTTTCCGAATTCAATAGCGGGAACAGAAAGAATAGCTCCTGCCATATCAATACACAAATAAGGTATTGATGATGTAATAGTCATATTTGTTAATGATGAAAGAGCAGAAAGATAAGATCCGGCAATAATATTACCAATCTCCTTCAAAGCCGAAAGATCCATCTCCGTGAATTCTTCTCTGGAATCCGGGTCTCTCATCATCAGTTTATTTACAAGGTAATGAGCCGAATCAAGCTCAAGGAAGAACATCATGCTGCCGGCGATATCGCTCTCCACTTCAAGGAGAATACCCATAACAGGCTCATCCTCGCTGGAGATAACAGCTGCTAAGTCCTTAAACTCCAAAAGCTGAACGTTTGGAACCTTCATATCTATCTTCATATCGAGCATCTTGGCAAGTGCTGTGGTGGCATTACCCGCGCCGATATTACCTATTTCTCTTAAAACATCGAAATAGACTGTATTAATCTCGTCTAAATTAATCATCTTAAGCCCCCTGTTTATCACGCACAATAAGTGAAAACCACCTATAATACGTGGTTTTCACTTATGCATTTCATTTATTGTACTGCCTTTTCAGCGACAACACTCTGAAGCTCCAATAATGATATAAGCTGTCCGTCGTGCTTACCGATTCCGTTGATAAATGATATCTTATCGCTGGAACCGTTGTCCCTGGATATCCTGTCTATCTCGTTCTGGTCTAAGGTAACAACCTCCTGAACCTCATCAACAATAAGACCGATGGAGCCCTGCTGCTCCAGTTTGATAATAATGATTCTGGAAGCGTTGGTATATTCGTCCGGTTCGAGACCCATACGAAGTCTGACGCTCATAACGGGAACAACCTCACCACGTAAGTTTATAACTCCTTTGAAATAATCCTGAGCCTTGGGAACTCTGGTAATCTTCTGCATACGTACAATGTTATCAATATACGTAATATCTATACCATAACGCTCGCTTCCTATATTAACCACAATATATTGCTTTGTGGTTACTTCAGTACCGATTTTTCTTCTGCTGGTATTCTCTTCCATAACTACTCTCCCCCTTAAATCAATGCGTTTACATCAAGTATAAGTGCAACCTCACCATCACCGAGGATTGTAGCACCACTGATAACCTTGTTGTTTTCAATGTACTTGCCCAGAGACTTGATAACGATTTCCTGCTGTCCCATAAGATTGTCAATGATAAGACCTGCGAAACGATCGCCCTTCTTAACGATAACAACCGTCAGGCTGTCAGGCTTCTCTTCTCTCTTCTCAACTTCAAGTATCTCGTCCATTCTGATAAGAGGAATAACTGTACCACGAAGATTAATAACTTCCTTTGCCTCTACATATTTGATATCTTCATATGCTACATCCTCGATAGTCTGAATGCTTCCGAGGGAAATAGCGTATTTCTCTCTGCCGATCTCAACCATGAGAGCCTGGATGATAGCTAAGGTAAGAGGAAGTCTGATGGTGAACTTACTTCCTTCACCGAAAGTAGACTTAACCTCAACTTCACCGCTCAAGGACTCGATCTTAGACTTAACAACGTCAAGTCCAACACCTCTTCCGGAGATGTCCGAAACCTTCTTAGCCATGGAGAAGCTGGGAAGGAATAAGAGGTCAATAATCTCCTTATTGCTCATGGAATCTGCCTGTTCGGGAGTAATGATACCCCTCTCGATACCTTTTTGCTTAACGCTTTCAACGTCGATACCGTTACCATCATCCTTAACCTCGATGATAACGCTGTTACCTTCCTGGTAAGCATCCAGTCTGATGGAACCAACCTCCGGCTTACCTCTCTCCTTACGTACTTCAGCAGACTCCAGACCATGGTCAGCTGAATTACGGAGCAGATGCATCAGGGGGTCACCGATCTCGTCGATAACTGTTCTGTCAAGCTCTGTATCTTCACCAGTCATGTAGAGCTCCATCTTCTTATCCAGCTTCTTGGACAAGTCTCTTATCATTCGTGGGAATCTGTTAACTACGCTCTCAATGGGCACCATTCGAACCTTCATAACCGACTCATGAAGACTTGTGGTAATACGCTCTAAGTATTCGATCTGCTCATGGAAGGACTGGTTGGTAGCTGCGGAATTCTCTTCCGTAGCTGATATGGATACCAGTGAGTTCTTAGCGATAATAAGCTCGGATACCTGATTCATAAGGTCATCCAGCTTCTCTATATCTACTCTGACTGTCCTGCTGACTACAGGCTTGTTAGCCTGACCTGTGGTAGTAGGTGCTGTGTTGGCAGCCTTAGCCTTAGGTGCTGCAGGAGCTGTCTGTGCAACAGGCGCCGGTGCTGTAACCTCAGGTTCAGCAGCTGCCGGTGCTTCTTCTGCCGCCGATGCACTCTCAGGTTTCTTATCAAGCTCTGCAAGGGTTACTTTAGCTCCTACAACATTTTCAATCTCGGAGATACCCTTGGCAGCCTCAATAAGCTTCTCTATAGGCTCTGATGACAGTACATATAAACTGAAATCAAAATCAAATTTCTCATCTTCAAGATCCTGATTGGAAGGATCTGTTACCAAAATTTCACCGAAGTCTTCCATGGCCTTTAATACAAGAAATGCTCTTGCTGCCTTAAGAAGACATGATGTATTGATATAAATACTGAGACCATATAAGTTAACTCCGCCTTCGTCGGCCTTCTGGGCAGATGCTTTCTGCTCATCAGTAAGCTTGATATTACGGAATTTCTCCTTGTCTCCGTCTGCCGATGCAGCCTCTGCCGGTGCTGCCTCTCCTGCCGGTGCTGCTGCCGGTGCAGATCCGCCAGCGGTACCTTCCTGTAAGATCTCATTCAGTCTGTTGATGATGGCTTCATTATCATTCTCGCCTTCGTTAGCGGTAGACTGGATAATGTCAAGATACTCTTCCAGAGCATCCAGGCACTGGAAAAGAACATCGATAAGACCTGCAGTAACAGTCATCTTATCATTTCTGATCTCGGAGAAAACGTTCTCCATGTCGTGAGTCAGACGCTGCATTCTCTTAAATCCCATGGTTCCTGCCATTCCTTTAAGGGAGTGGGCAGCTCTGAATATCTCGTTAATGGTGTCCTTGTTCTCCGGCTCCTTCTCGAGAACAAGAAGGTTCTCGTTCAAGCTCTGTAAATGTTCTTTTGTTTCGTCAATAAAAATCTCTAGGTATTGGCTGACATCCATATTACTTTACCCCCACATTCTTTACTATTGCGTTCGCTATCTCGGTAAGTGGAACTACTTCATTTACGAGACCTGCTTCGTATACTGCTTTTGGCATGCCGTAAACAACACATGTCGGCTCATTCTGGGAAATGGTATACATCACATTATTGTTCTCGGCCAAAGCCCGGATACCGGCTGTTCCGTCGGCTCCCATTCCCGTAAGCACTACACAGGTAATCTCGTCATATATACTGGCACGTAATGATTCAAACATGTAGTTGGCACATGGTTTAACGCCTTCTCTTATGGGCTCGTCGGAGAGTCTGACCTTCTCCTCGGTGCCGTGATGGTCAAGATTAAGATGATATCCTCCGGGAGCAACATAAACAGTTCCTTTGCGGATGATCTCGCCGTCCTCGGCTTCCTTGACATGCAAGGGGCTTGCCGCATCCAGCTTCTGGGCCATCATGTAAGTAAAGTCTTTTGGCATATGCTGAACAATAACCACGGGGGCATCCAGATTCGCAGGCAGGAAAGGTATCACGCTCTTTAATGCCTTCGGTCCGCCTGTGGAACAGGCGATAGCCACCAGCTTAATCTGGGCTGACGCTCCGTAATGCTTGTTAGTACGCAGCTTTCCTCTATCCAGTGTAACAGGTACTGCCTGTTTCGGAGTATTGGGCAAGGGTGTTACTGTTCTCTCGGGAATATGAGCCAAATGCTCATGTGCAGTAGCATGACCCAAAGATGCAGCTGCGGCAGCTTTTGCCGCTCCTGCCTTAGCCTTAGCCTCTTCCATGGCAGCTGTCAGTGCCTTACCTCCGGAGGTAACCGGTATACCGCCCTTTGGTAAAGGTGCCGGAGCATGTGCTGCCGGAGCATGTGCCGCCGGAGTATGTGTCGCCGGAATATGTGCCACCGGTTCATGTGCTACCGGAGTATGTACTGCCGGCCGTCCTGCAGGTGGCGCTGAAACCGCAAGCTTCAGTGCCTCAAGAAGAGCTTTCTCGTATTCGGATCCTCTGGCCTCAATAAAGTTGTTGGGCTTTGAAAGGAAGTCTACGGCTCCCAGAGACATGGCCTGAATAGTCTCACTGGCTCCATCCTTGGTCATGGATGCTGCTACAACCGCCCGGACATGTATCTTCTCGTCCTTTAAGCGTTTAAGGAGCTCCAATCCCGACATCTTAGGCATGTGAATGTCTATGATGGCTGCGTCATATGTCTTTCTTACAAGAAGGTTATATGCCTGAAGTCCGTCCGAACAAACGTCTTCAACTACATATTGGCCGTCCTTTTGGATTATATCACATACAACCCTTCTCATGAGTGCAGAGTCATCCACGACCAGAACTTTTTTTCTATTTATTGATGAATTTGTCGCGTTATTTTCTGAAATCATATTGTCACCATTTATTTTTTCTGATTCTGCCTTTTGGTTCTCTCTTCTTGGAAAATATACTTAACAATTCGTTCTCTTTCGTTTTTATCCAATTTTTTGAATTCAAGGCCGGACTCGTAATGGTGTCTGTTCTTTTCCTGCTCCCTGCATTTGACCACGTATGCAAATGAGCAGAAAGCATACTCCATATTGTCCATGGCCACCCTGAAGAATACCAGAAGCTCCCCGTCTATAGGCAGAGGCTCATCGGTAACCGTCCTTATGCCGCCTCCGCTGATATCCACAATGGTGCCTTTTTTCCTTCCTTCATCGGGAAAATGCCTCAAATGATACTCATGGGCTTCATAAGGATCGGTCATCTCCTTCTCCTCATCGTCATAGAGGACATAATATGTAAAGTCCATAAGACAATCAAGTCTGAAGAATTTTCTTCGCTGAAGCTTCTGCAAAGGGGATGTAATACTCATGGCAAGGGAATATACATGTCCCTCCTTGTATCTCCCCTTAACCTCGGCCGTGCAGTTAAAGAGTCCCTTTTTTGAATAGAAGGAAAGGTCGTAACGGACATCCTTGGGAAGGAGGACCACTTTCGAGCTCTCCACCGGCATAGCCAGGATCACATCGGTTTCCGAAGGGATATCAAATATTTTACTGAAAAAAACTCTGGGCTTTCCGGATACCTTGTAACCCTTCAGAACTTCCTGAAGTATACGGATCTCTACTCTGTCTCCTACCTGTAATACGTCTGTTAACATCCCTTCACCTCCCTCATGCAACGGTGCAAACCGCCGCAGCCGGTTATATCTTATATCTCCTGAAAAGTCTTGCAAATAATCCCGTCATGCCGCTCCCCTGTCTCGGGGCAGCAGGGCTGTCACCGTTTATGGCATCTGCCAGCTCCTCAAAAGCCTTTGAAGACTTGGCTCCGGGAGAGGACAGACTTACGGGAATCTGCTGCATAACAGCTCTCTCCAGTGCCGGATCCGTCGGAACAATCCCCAGCAGTTCCATGTTAACGTCAAGAAAACGATTAACCACCGTCTGGAGCCTTGCGTACACATTCCTGCCGTCTTCCGCTGATGCCGCCTTATTGGTAACCACCTTGATAAGACAGTCCTTCTTGTCAAATCCCGGTCTTGAGCACAAAACCTTTAACAAAGAATAAGAATCAGTCAGGGAACTGGGTTCGGGAGTGGTAACGAGGATAACCTCATTGCTGGCAGATACGAATTCCATAACCGCATCCGATATTCCCGCTCCTGTGTCTATTATTATTATATCGGCTAATCCGTCCAATTCTGCCATACTGTGCAGAAGGACGTTTATCTGTTCCCTGGAAATGTTGCTTAAGCCGATAACCCCCGATCCTCCGGAAATAAAGGGAATGTCTCCTGCTCCGTAGCTGATTATATCCTTAATGGCCATTCCGTTATAAATTACATCCTTCAGGGTATATTTCGGAATGGCTCCGAACATGACTTCCACATTTGCAAGTCCGAAATCCGCATCAAAGATCAGCACCCGCTTCCCAATCTTCTTCAGGTTAATGGCAAGATTCACGGAAACGTTGGACTTGCCTACGCCTCCCTTACCGCTGGTAACAGCGATTATCCGGGAAGAGGAAAAGGCAGGAGCAGCTTCAGCTACAGCTGAAGGAATGACCTGAGGGGTCATCACGTTCTGACTCTTAATAATATTTCTTAAATTAGTGGCCTGATCCATTATGCATTGCCTCCCAAAAGGAGCTTCACGATCCGCTGGGAATTAAATACCTGGAGATCATCAGGCACATTCTGCCCGTTGGTCGTATAGGACAAGGGCGCTCCGCAATACATCTTCACGTTAAGGAGGTTACCGTAGGAACCGGTCTCATCCAGTTTGGTGAAAATGAGGCGAAAGGCCGATACTGACTGGTAGGCATCAACGATGGACTTTAAGTCAGCATATTTTGTAGTGGCGGAAAGAACCAGGTAAACCTCTCTATTGTAGTCCTCTCCTACTGCATCGATAAAACGCTTGATCTCCTGCTGCTGGTCTGAATTCTTATGTGAATACCCTGCAGTATCCACCAGTATCAGATCATAGTTCTTATACTTGGGTAACTCCCCTCCTACATCCTCCGGGGTGTATACCACGGAAATAGGAGCATCAATAATATCCGCATAGGTTTTAAGCTGCTCCGTGGCGGAGATACGATAGGTATCTGCCGTAAGAAAAGCAACCTGTTTCTTTTTCTCCAACTTGAAAATGGAGGCCAGCTTGGCAACGGTGGTGGTCTTTCCTACTCCTGTAGGTCCAATGAAAAATGCCACTGTAGGTCTGGTCTCGTCCAGGGTGATCCCTTCAGTCCTGCCGAATTTGAGGATCAGCTTCTGGTACAGATTAGACAGTACACTGTCAATCTGGGCCTCGCCGTGGATCACGTTATCCATCTCACCCATGATCTGGTTAACGTAGTGCTCATCCACCTCGTTCTCCACCAGGGTGTTATAGATCATTTTTATAAATGAAAGATTAGAGTTAGTCTCTTCCTTACGTCTCACGATGTGGTCTCTCTCAGGAACCGAAGGAGCAGCCTTAGCCCCCTTCATCTCTTCGGAAGCTATCTGAGCCCTAAGCAGTTCCTGGAGCTTCTCCATGTTCTCCTCTAAGGCTTTGCTCTTGGCGGGATCTGCCTCGGGAGCCTTCTGCAGCACGGGAGCAGGTGAAGGAGGAAATCCCGGATTATGTACCGGTGCGGCTTTAGGGGCTGCTGTCCTTTCCGGTACATCCTCCTGCCTTGGAACAGCTGACATCATGCTTTTAAAAGCTTCTGCTGCTTCTCTTGCCGCGTCCGGAGCCGGGCTGCCTGATGCGGTATTCCCTGCATTGGTATTCTCATCAAGGGCTGCCGTAACTTCCACTACCTGAGGCTTAAAGAGTTTCATTATCCCTCTGGGCTTAATGGTCTTAACGTTCATAACAACTGCGTCTTTGCCCAGTTCGTCTCTTGCCTTGGTAATGGCCTCAGTCTCGGTATTTCCCTGAAATTTCTTGATTATCACTTAGATCGTCACCATCCCAACTGACTGTAATTCAACATTGGAGTCTACCTCATTATAGGATACCACAATTAGGTCCTTATAGTAATCCTCTGTCAGCTTTTTGAAGTACATTCTTACAATGGGAGAAGTAATGATAATGGCGGCTTTGCCCAGGTTCTCCATCTTCTCCACCTCTTCGCCCACGGAATCGATAATAGCTTTCTGCTTCTCCGGGTCAAGGGTAAGATATGCACCCTGCTCAGTCTGCTTAACAGAAGACATGATTTCCTGCTCGATCTTAGGATCAAGGGTAATGACGCTGGTAGTCTCTCCCGGCGGGAAGTATTTGCTGGAAATGGCTCGTTTAAGGGCCTGTCTAACATACTCCGTCAGCACGTCCGTATCATGGGTAGTAACGGCGTAATCCGCCAAGGTCTCAAATATTGTAAGCAGGTCTCTGATGGAAATGCCCTCTGAAAGAAGATTCTGCAATACCTTCTGAATCTCTCCCAGGCCAAGAAGCTTGGGCGTAAGCTCGTCCACAAGTACCTGATTGGTCTCTCTGATATTATTAACAAGGTTCTGAACATCCTGTCTTGTAAGGAGTTCAGCAATATGCGTACGGATAATCTCCGTCAAATGAGTCGCTATGATAGAAGGCGGGTCAACTACGGTGTAGCCTAAAGACTCCGCCCGCTCTCTCTGGGATTCGGTAATCCATATAGCCGGAAGATGGAAGGAGGGTTCAAATGTAGGAATACCCGTAATCTCCTCTTCTACAAAGCCCGGATTCATGGCCATATAGTGATCAAAGAGAATCTCACCTTCGCTGACCTGGATTCCTTTGATCTTAATAATATACTGGTTGGGGTTAAGCTGGATATTATCACGCAGACGGATAATGGGAACTATAGTACCAAGTTCCAGCGCAATCTGGCGTCTGATCATAACCACACGGTCAAGAAGGTCTCCGCCCTGATTAACATCTGCCAGGGGGATAATACCGTAACCAAACTCAAGCTCTATGGGGTCAACCTGGAGAAGAGATACAACATTTTCGGGACGTCTAATCTCCTCTGCCTGGGATTCTTCCACATTTACTTCTTCTTCCACAGCCTGGATTCCCATGGTTCTCTTCATGTTAAGGCCGGCAAGTATAAATGCGCCTCCCAGACCCACAAAGAGGATCATATTAAGGGGAGTAAGAATACCCAGAGCTGCCAGGGTTCCTCCAACGATCATAAGAACTTTGGGGATACCGAATAACTGGCCCACCAGCACTGATGAGAAGTCAGCCTCTTTAGATGCCTTGGTTACCAGGATACCGGTAGCCAGGGATATAACCAGGGAAGGAATCTGGGAGCACAAACCGTCACCGATGGTGAGGATTCCGTACCTCTGGAGGGCTTCCATAGCCTCCATTCCCTGATTGGTTATTCCCATAATGGTTCCGCCGGCCAGGTTTATAACGGTAATAATAAGACCTGCAGTTGCATCTCCCTTAACGTACTTGGTAGCACCGTCCATGGAACCGAAGAAGGATGACTCTTCCTGGATCTTATTACGTCTCTCTTTTGCTTCTTTATCTGTAATGGCTCCGGTGTTAAGGTCGGCATCGATAGCCATCTGCTTACCGGGCATAGCGTCCAGGGTAAATCTGGCTGTTACTTCAGCTACACGCTCGGAACCTTTATTGATAACGATAAACTGGATCAGAATAAGTACGATGAAAATGATGGCACCTATTACTAAGTTACCTCCACCGACAAATTCTCCGAAGGTAGCTACTACGTTACCTGGATCACCTGTGGTAAGTATCAGTCTGGTGGAAGATACGTTCAAGGATATCCTGAAAATAGTGGTGAAGAGGAGCAATGTCGGGAAAAATGACATGTCCAGAACTTCTTTTACGAACAAGGCGTTAAACATGATCATCAGGGCGATGGAGATGTTGAAGGCCAGGAGGACGTCCAGAAAATAACTGGGGATGGGAAGGATGAAGAATACAACAGCCGCAAGTAAGTATCCGGCTATGCCTAAATCTGCTTTTTTCATTCTTCCACCTCCTGTCTTAGTAATCTATTCTAGTGACGCTTTCTTCATCGGGCGGCTGCCCGGGCGGCCGACATCTTCTGCAAGGATGCAAGAACTTCGGCTACGGCCTGGTAGAGTTCCCGGGGAATCTGGGCTCCCAGGTCAACATTTGCGTAAAGCATACGAGCCAGGGGCTTGTTCTCTACGATCTCTATATTGTATTCCTTAGCCTGATCTTTGATCTTCTGGGCCAGGAAGTCTTCTCCTTTGGCTACTACCACCGGGGCCTTGTCTCCCCGGTCCGGGTCATACCTGAGAGCAACGGCTAAGTGGGTCGGGTTCGTGATTACCACGTCAGCTTCTTTTAAGTCGCTCATCATACGCCGCATTGAAGCTTCACGCATACGCTGCTTCTGCTTTCCCTTGATCTCGGGATTACCTTCGATATTCTTATATTCGTCCTTTACTTCCTGCTTGGTCATCTTCATGTCTTCGTTGAATTTGTGCTTCTGATACACAAAATCTCCGAAGGCTATAAGCAGGTAGGTAATGCTTATGGTAAATCCCACATTTATGGCTACGGAGCCGATATAGGCTATGGCTTCCGAAAATGGTATATCGTAGAGGAGCAGGAGCTTATCCTTATCTCCCTCCAGGGTCCTGTAAGCCACGAAAAGTATGATAAATATCTTTATAATGGCCTTTACCAGTTCAAAAAGGGCCTGAGCTGAAAATATCTTCTTGAATCCGCTTATGGGATTCATACGGGAAAACTTAGGCTTCAATGGCTTGGTGGTAATCTTCCACTTAACCTGGACCACCTCTGTGATAAAGGATATCACCACACCCACCAGGAATACGGGCAGCACTATGGTCAGCAGGGATATGATCATGTTGTTCAGGAAGGTGGTAAATGTAACCACCGGAACCCTGGCTCCCGCGTCTTTAACAACTTCGGGGATCCTGTTATACACCGTACCGAAGGTCTCTAAAAACCTCATCCCCACTGTCTCCGCATATACTTTCAGAACCAGAAAGAGACCGATAAGACCAAATGCATTGCCCACCTCACGGCTTTTGGCAACCTGGCCTTCTTCTCTCGCATCCTGCAGTTTCTTGGCTGTGGCGGGTTCCGTCTTCTCACCGCCGGGGCCGTCTTTAGCGAAGAACTGAAGGTTATATTTTAGTAAATTATTCCCCGTCATATCTTATCTCCAATGTAGAAACTCCCTACACAGGCCTCATACCCTCTATCATCTGAACAATCAATGTCCGCATCTCCGTGAAAATGAAGTTGGACACGTTGGGAATCAGCATAATTATAAGTGTCATTATAACCAGTCCCGTAAGCATCTTTATCTGAATACCTACAGCAAACATATTCATCTGGGGTGCCACTTTCGCAAGTATGCCCAACACCACATTTACAATGAGGATACTGGCAAATATCGGCAGGGCGATTCGAAATCCTATAACAAGGTAAGCCACCATGTAATCCAGCATGGTCTTAAGGAGGCTGTCGTACCGGAAATTCACCTGATTAATGGGAATAACGGTATAAGCATCTACCAGTGCCCGAAGAATAAATCTGTCCATGGAGGTGATAAAAAGCATCAGCATTATCAGGTAATTGTAGAAAAGACCCGTAACGCTGGCCTGCTCACGCATCATGGGGTCAAACATGGTCATCATGGAAAGACCCATATCCACGTCTATCTGTCTGCCGGCAAATAAAACTATGGATGAACAGATATTGGCGGCAAAGCCGATGAGCAGTCCCACTATGGCTTCCTTTAAGACAATTATAGCATACTGGATAATGGTGTTATACTCCAGTACAGGTCTTGGAAGCACAAAGGAAAGCATTATGGTTATAAAGGCGGAAAACCCGATCTTTACACGGTTTGGTGTGGCTGTGTTTCCGAAAAAAGGCGCCACCGAAATAAAGGTTATTATACGGACGAATATTATCAGCAGATATTCTATTTGATCAAAAGTAAATGTGTAATTAACCATTTACGTCTTCCTTATATCCTTACATTGTCATCCTACGTATACGCTGAAATCCTGCCATAATTCTACTGAAAATGTACTTACGTTATTAAGTATCCAGCCGCCGAAGAGCATAATAGCAACGAATACGGCCAGGATCTTGGGAACGAAGGTCAAGGTCTGCTCCTGGATGGAGGTTACGGTCTGGAAGATACTGACCGCAAGACCTACGATAAGGGATACAAGGAGCAGGGGGGCTGCACATGTGATAATGTGGAATATGGCGTTCTTCGCGATATCCATAACAACTTCCTGGGTTAACATATTCTCTCACTCTCCTTATCTAGTAAAACGTCTTTACTAAGCTGCCTACAACCAGGTTCCAGCCGTCTGCCAGGATAAAGAGCAGGATCTTGAAAGGCATGGAAATGGTGGTCGGGGGCAGCATCATCATACCCATACTCATGAGGGTGGAGGCCACCACCATATCTATTACGATAAAGGGTATGTATATCAGGAATCCTATGATGAAGGCAGTCCGCAGCTCGCTTAAGATAAAGGCTGGAATGAGGATGGTAAGGTCCACGTCATCGTAGCTTTCCACCGACTCGATGCCGTTTATCTCCAGGAACATGTTAATATCCTTGGTCTGAGTCTGGGCATACATGAATTCACGCAGGGGTTTCTGGCCGATCTCTATAGCCTGTTCCTGCGTAATCTGTCCCTCATCAAAGGGTTTTATAGCCGTGTCGTTAATCTGGGTAAAGACGGGTTGCATTATAAAAACCGTCAAAAACAAAGCCAAGCCTATCATAACCTGGTTGGGCGGGGCCGTCTGGGTTCCTATGGCTTGTCTGAGAAAATGAAGCACCACAACAATCCTTGTAAATGATGTGAGCATTACAAGAATCGATGGTACCAGTGCTATAACGGTCAGCACAAGAAGAATCCTGATATTAGATGATAGCTGACCTTCATTGTTGTTATATATAATAGAAAAACCATTCGGTTCTGTCATGGTCGGAGTCCGCTGTGTAAGCCCGTTGTTTAAGCCTTCATCCTCCGGAGCAGCCATAACAGTTGTGCTTATGGACAGGGTGGCTGTAACCACTATGACCATAATAAAGGTCCATGCCTTGGCGAATAGTTTAAGCCTTTCTCTCCAATTTCCTTTATTCATATTCTGCTACCTACTTCTTTGGCTTCAGCTCCTTAACTTTCTCCAATATTTTGCTGAAGCTGTCTTTCTGGTTGTTCTCATATTCAGCAGAAAAATCGATTATTTCATCCTCGCTGAGTTCGGCAAGAACCGTAATCTGGTCCTTAGCCACAGCGATCGCAAGATACTTCTCACCCACCTGAACAATCTGAATATACTTATTTGATGTTAACCTGCAGGTCTCTATAACCCTGATATTGCGGTTCTTAGTAGTTGTGCGCTGATAATTTGCTATCCATTTGGTGGTAAAATAGGTGGCTGCCAAGACAAACACAAATATCAGCACAACACCTAAAAGCTGTATGCCGCTCTCTAAGGCCGAGCTGCCGGTAATAGCAAGTAACATCATCCAACTACCTTTTTAACTGCCTCTAATACACGATCTGCCTGGAAAGGCTTAACGATAAAGTCCTTTGCTCCCGACTGGATCGCATCAATAACCATAGCCTGCTGGCCCATGGCTGAACACATGATAACGTTGGCTCCTGCATCTGCAGCTCTGATGGCCTTTAATGCCTCGATACCATCCATCTCAGGCATGGTAATATCCATCAGTACCAGATCCGGCTTAAGCTCATTATAACGCTCTACTGCCTTGGCACCGTTCTCGGCTTCTCCCGCCACCTCGTAGCCTGCCTTTGTCAGGATGTCTTTGATCATCATCCTCATAAATGCTGCGTCGTCACTGATAAGTATCCTTTTTGCCATAACTGATCTCCTTTGAAACTAATAATCCTTTTAGTGTTAATCTCCCTTGCAAACTCACGGTCAAAAGCACTCCTACTCTTTACCGTGCTCCTTAACTATTTCAGTTACTCTGATACCGAAGGATTCTTCGATAACAACTACTTCACCTTTAGCGACATACTTGCCGTTAACAAGTACGTCTATTGGCTCACCGGCTATCTTGTTAAGCTCGATAATGGTTCCCGGTGAGAAATCCAGGATATCCTGAATGGATTTTGTGGTACGACCAAGCTCAACCGTAACCTCCAGGGGAACATCCATAATAAGATCGATGTTCTCATGCTGCTGCATGGGGTTGAAGCTCATGTCAAAGGGCTGGAACTGAGCCGGTGCCACATTAACAGGCTGCTGAGGCGGCATCGCATAACCCTGGGGCGGCATAGCATAGCCCTGAGGCGGATAGCCATATCCCGGCGGTGGAGCCATAGGTGCTCCGTAAGGCATCTGCTGGGCCATATCCGGTGTAGGTGTGGCCATCTGTGGCATAGGTGCCGGCTGGGGTGCTGCCTGAGGCGCGGGTGCCGGTTCCGGTGCCGGTTCCGGTGCAGCCTCCTCTTCAGCTCCATCCATCATGTTCTTCTTGTAGCTCTCAAACATATCCCTTGCAAATGAATAAGGATAAAGCTGAATGATATCACTATCAATCAGATCTCCGATCTTCATCTTGAAGGAAATACTAACAAACCGTCCTGCCAGGAAGGGATCTATATCTCCTCCCATAATATCCTGGTCAAAGGACACAATGTTTGCCGACGGGGGGCTTATATCGATCTTCTTATTCAGCATAGAAGAAAGAGATGTAGCCGATGATCCCATCATCTGGTTCATTGCTTCACAGATGGCACTTAAATGAAGCTCGGAAAGCTCTCCATCTGTGTTGGTGCCGTCACCACCCATCATAAGATCGGTGATGATCTTAACATCCTTTTCTTTTAGGACAAGTACATTGCTTCCGTCCAAACCAACTGTGTAACCGATCTGGATAAATACACAGGGCTTCTCGTAGGCCTCTGAAATGTCATCCCAACCGGCTTCCCTCACAACCGGAGTGGAAATATCAACTTTCTGGTTAACCAGCGAGAATAGCGTAGTAGCGGCTGTTCCCATGCTTATATTGGCGATCTCGCCAATGGCATCTCTCTCAACATCGGATAAAACATTCTCCGGTGCATCGGAAGCGGGGGCATCCGCTGCGGCAGAAACATCGCCGCCGGCATTGCTTTGGTTAAGCAGGGCGTTGATCTCTTCCTGGGACAAAACTCCGTCCATTCCTATTCCTCCTCTCTCAAGACTTCTGTAACTCTAACTGCATATGCGTCTCCGGATTCTCCGGGCAATGCAAGAAACTTTTTAATGTTGCCGACGTAGACCTCTAATTCCTCGTCTACCTTCTTGTCCAGCCTGATAATGTCACCCACCTGGAGGTTAACAAAATCATTTACATCGATAATACTGTGACCCAGTGTGGCTTTAATGGGTATGGATACCTTGGAAATGAGTCCTTCGATGTGCTCGCTGTAGGAGTTCTCGTCGGCCTCTGTCAGGGATGCGTACCAGAACTTGGTATTCAGTTTATCCATAACATCTTCCAGGCACAGGTAGGGGAGACAGACATTTAAGAGTCCCTCTACATCTCCGATCTTTAGGTTAACAGTGATGATGGCAACCATCTCACTGGGAGATATAAACTGTGCGAACTGGGAGTTGGTCTCTATCCTCTCCAGTCGGGGTGCTATATTTACAACGTTCTGCCAAGGCTCTCTCAGGAGCTCTACGCAGATACTCATCATTCGCTCGATAATGATAAGCTCTATCTCCGAGAATTCTCTGGTCTTATCAAGGGGGGCTCCCACTCCGCCAAGGAGTCGGTCCACCATGGCGTAGCCTAAGTTGGAGGCCATCTCCATGATGATACTTCCCTTTAAGGGTGGTGCGCTTATGATGCCAAGAAGCACCGGATTAGATAAGGCGTTAGAGAACTCAAGGTAGGTAACCGCCTCGGAGTTCATTATCTCTACCTGTATATTTTTACGAAGATAAACCGGCAGGTTAGTGGATAACAATCGTCCGTAATGCTCAAAGATGATCTCTAAGGTACGCAAATGTTCCTTGGAGAACTTCGCCGGTCTGGCAAAGTCGTAGTTCTTGACCTGCTTCTCCCCGTTGTCTTTTATCTCTTCTGCATCCAGTTCACCGCTTGATAAGGCCTGCAGCAAACTGTCTATCTCATTTTGAGAGAGGACCTCACCCATCTAACCTCACCTCCTTTGTATCCTTATTTCTTGTATTATTCCAGTGACGCTTTATATACTATTGGTAAATGGCGCTCTTAAAGTGTACGGAGACGATCAGGTCTGACTGGAAGAGGTTGCGCAGGTTGGTAAGGATGGTCTTAAGGACTGTCTCCTGCTTGTCCTGCATATCTTCAAGTGTAAAGCTTGACACCGTACTTCTGATAGTATCCTTTATAAGGGAAGTCTTTGTGTTTATACTCTCGCTGAGCTTACCGTAATCCTCATGCTTCGTATTAACTGACAATGCCACGCCGATAACTGCTACATGATCCTTGCCATCGGAAGATTTCTTTAAGTTAATGGTCATGTCATCCGGAATATCAACCACTTCGATATCGGCGATACCTACACCACCTACACCGTTAGCATCTGAATCTTCAAGCTCCAGGTCGATAGCACCGCATACCTTGGTAACAAGCTCATTGGTCTTGCTGGCTGCCGGTATAATGGTAAAGGCAAGGAAACCGGTAAACACCAGATTAACCAGCAATAATGCTATAATCACAATACTGAATAAGTTCTTCTTCATGAGTTTAATATCCTTTCCCTTGTTCCACTATTCTTTGCTGCTCATGGAGTTAAATATCTTTATCTCAACTCTTCTGTTCCGGGCTCTTCCGTCCGCCGTGGAGTTATCTGCCACCGGCAGGTATTCTCCCCTACCGGAGAATTTTAAATGGGCCGGATTAATGTGATATCCGCTCCTGATCCTGTTGGTTACGGACAGGGCACGGAAGGTGGACAATACATCATTACCTGCGTACATCCCGGTCCCCGTCATGGGAACGTTATCCGTATGACCTTCTATCTCAATGATATTGGAATCATAACCTTCCAATATACCGCCTATCTTATCTATAAGGGGCAGGGCCTCTTGTTTAACTTCCGCAGAACCGGAATCAAAGAGCAGGGCCCCGTTCATGGTCAGCAAAACGTACTGGGCATTAAAGTCAACTTCCACTTGATCTTGTATACCGGCCCGTTCCAAGGCTTCCCTCACTGCTTCAGCCATCTTCTCTGACTCGGCAAGGGCTTTTTCCTCTACCTGCTGTTCCGCAGTCTTCTCATTCTGCTGGCCCTGGTTGCCATCGTTAGGATTCTGATTACCGTTGTCCTGATGCTCCTGGGACTCACCGCCGGTGTTAAGCATGGCAGTGAACATAACGTCCATCTTATTCAGCTGGGAGATTCCCATACCCACCAGGTCACCCGCATCTATAATGGCAGAACCTCCGGCAGGGAGAATGGAAAAGCTGCTGTTAAGGGATGCAACAATCATCTCGTACTTCTCGGCGTCTACTGAAGACATGGAGAAGAGCAAAACGAAGAAGCACAAAAGCAGGTTCATAAGATCGGAAAATGTGGCCATCCAGGCCGGAGCGCCGCCACCGCCGCCGGAATCCTTCTTCTTTCGTGCCATTACTCTTCACCTCCGCCTCCGCCGCCTTCTTCAGACATGCTGGCTCTCTGCTTAGGTGCCAGGAAGCTCTTAAGCTTCTCCTCTATAACACGAGGGTTCTCACCTGCCTGAATGGACAGGAGTCCCTCCACGATAACTTCCTTCATCATGATCTCGGTGTCATTGTTACGGGACAGCTTCGCCGCCGTAGGTCCGCAAAGCCAGTTAGCGATAACGGAACCGTAGAATGTGGTAACCAATGCAACCGCCATGTTCGGCCCGATGGATGAGGGGTCGGACAGGTTCTTTAACATGTTAATGAGACCGATCAATGTACCGATCATACCCCAGGCAGGTCCAAGCTCGGCCCATTTGGTCCAGAAGCCTATAACCACGCTGTGTCGGGTCTCAATACATGTTAAATCCGTCTCAAGTATTCCTCGAACCAATTCAGGATCGGTACCGTCTACAACAAGCATGATACCTTTTTTGAGGAATTCATCTTCAAGATTACTCGCTGCCTCTTCCAAGGCCAGAAGTCCTTCCTTTCTCGCTACGTTGGAAAGCTCGATAATGCTTGAAATAGTCTTGCCAACGTCGCCGTTAACCGGCTTGATAACGAGAAGTAGGGAGCTTAAGCCATTGATGAAATCAGGCAGGGTGTTGGATGCTAGTGTTCCGGCTACGGATCCGCCGATGGTGATGATAACGGAAGGGATATCGATGAAGTTACCCAGAGCCGAGAAGCCCTGGTCACCGGATACCATACCGAAGATCATCAGCGCGAATCCCGCTACCATACCGGCCAATGAAGCTATATCCAAAATCTATCACACTCCTAAATGAATGTTTAAACTTTAGTCCTGAAATCGAAATATTGTATATCGTTTTCAGGTTGAATTCTCATACATCAAATTCAAAAATGGTAATTATCTGACTCTTTAGCGCCCGAAAATTGCCCTCTTATATAATTCTACTAGATTTTTGATTTCCTGTCTACTTTCTTTTACAATTAATTTCTTGCCTGTTGTAAGAGAAATGACAGTGTCGGGAGTCTCCTCCACGATTTCGATCAAATCTTGATTCACAAGGATTTTCACGTCGTTAATCTTTGTTACTTCAATCATTATTCTCCCCCTTTTGCTATTTAATTACAATACTTTTTTGATATTTTTTCTCCAAAACACCTATGGCGATGAAACACAAGATGTTGTGTTCCATCGCCTGTTGTAATTTTCTGAAAATTTATTTTATATACTTATTATCTCTTCAGGTTGATAAGCTCTTCCAAAAGTGTGTCTGATGTGGTGATGATTCGGCTGTTTGCCTGGAATCCTCTCTGAGTTGTGATCATGTCTGTAAACTCTGCTGAGAGGTCTACGTTGGACATTTCCAGAACTCCGGTGGTCATGGAGCCTGAGAGTGAAGAGATGTCTCTTCCGATTCCGTCGAACTCTCCTGAGTTAAGGGTTGTCTGGTAAAGGTTCTCTCCGACCTTCTCAAGACCTGATGCATTGGCAAATTCCGTAACTGCGATCTGTCCTAAGAGCTCTGTATTACCATTATCGTATGAACCGTAGATCTTACCGTCGGAGTCTACCTGTACACCCTTAAGTGCTCCAAGTAACTTACCTGCGCCGTTTCCGTCTTCGTCACCGGCCTTCATACCGATGGTGGAAGTTCCTTCGTTACTTACGTTCTGGGTTGATGAGAAGTCGATGGCTATATCTCTGAACTTTCCTCCTAAGGCTGAAAGCTTAAGCTGATAATCATTGTTTCCTTCGTCACCTACGTATCTGAATTTACCGTTGTTGGTATCATACATGAGTACCTGTTCCGTTTCACCGAGAGCATCAAGGTTAACTGCGGTCTTATTATTGGCTATATCTACCAGTTCGAAGAGCTCTATCTTGTACTGTCCCGGGATAAACTGGGTTACTGTATCCGGCTCATTTGCATCGTAGATGGCAACATCAGAATCTTTACTTGCTCCAAGAAGAAGTCCGATCTGAGCTGATGAGATCTTTTTTTCTGCCAGCTTGTCGTTCATTGATGTCTTGTTTCCGCTGGTATTATCTACCATATAATAGGTTACCTTAGGAGCTTCTCCGTCATAAGTACGGGTCTCTGTTCTGATAAGATGAACACTGGACTCCGGTTCAAATACTCTGTAAGCGGGTGTTGTTCCTGAAGCCGGCACATTTGTAATCTTATAAACACCGGGGCCTGCATCCTTTACGAAAGCTTCCATCGTTTCCTTCTCTATACCTTCCAAAGGTGTAAGAGTACCGCCATCGTCTACGGAGTATCCCAGAATATCCTGTTTAGAAACAAGGATCTTTTTCCCAACAATATCGGGATCGGTTTTAAACTGTTCTGCTGTAGGGGTAGTACCGGTACCGAGATCCATATAACCGGCACCCGCCAACGTATTAAGAGTAGCTGTGTTGAGCTCAATGATGCCGCCTTCCCCTATAGTGTTTGTTTCAGCATATTTTTTCAGTGCATCATAGAGTTTTCCCGGAGTAGTATACTTTGTAATCTCGTTACCAACTTGATCCTCGTCATTTGCCTTAATTCTGAAAGTATACTTAGTATTGGAAGTCTCACGAATCTTTGGAAGCGTGGTATATGTGGTTGTTGTATGAGTAACCTGCTTGGTGGTTGTAGTAGCACTCTCATAAGGCTTAATGGAGAACTTAGCTGTATACTCATAACCAAGATCATCATAAACACTTAAGGATAATACCTTACCATTGGGAGATGTAAGGTTAGGATCTGCCTTATCAAGTACTCCTGAGCATGTACCAAGGGTAGTTGCCTCAGGCTGTGAAAACATATGATCAGCAGATAAGATC
>Ga0310695_10003961_pt1 | contig 28057 bp, 27 predicted proteins | sample RumenRJG_04DNA_FD_203882 | JGI IMG/M metagenome (GOLD analysis project Ga0310695, IMG submission 203882) | Bovine rumen microbial communities from Lethbridge, Alberta, Canada - RJG_04 (v2) (version 2) | ecosystem: Host-associated > Mammals > Digestive system > Stomach > Rumen | place: Canada... | reverse complement strand
TCTTCGAGATCCATGCATAGAAATCCTGAAATCATTAAAAGGATTCTCGGGGATTTGTGTCGTAAACCCTTACTTTTTCAGTGGTCTCGGACGGTTCCATATATCTTGCTGCTTAGAGCTCTCTTTTATTTATACCATCAAACGGTTTGACGGCGGCCTGAACATCTGTAAGCTCATCAAAATCAAGCTCATCAGTAAATTGCGCAGTTTGCGCATTTTTGAAAAGCTTGTCTTTAAGTCTTTCTTTATGATCGCTCCCTTTAGTGTAATCAACATTTCGAAGCATTTCTTTAATATCCTTAAAATCCTCTTCCATAACACTTCTCCGGAAGTCAAAGAGAACCGTCCCAATGGCGTTAAGTTAGTGTCATTCTGAGACTACACAATGTCATTCTGAGGGCGAAGCCCGAAGAATCTTTCTCTACGGAAGAAAAGATCCTTCGCTGGCGCTCAGGATGACAAAATGCTTAACTTAACAGCATTGGAACCGTCCCCATTGACTTATTATTTTATCTACGCATACGAGTATTCTTTTATTTGGCTCAATTCTTCCTTAATGCTTATTTTCAGATTCCTTATATCAATATCATCCTGCATACTTATAAAATACTTCTCGGATACTCCGAAATACTTCCCAAGCCTTAATGATGTATCGACTGTCATTCTGCGTCTGTTGTGGACAATATCCTGTATTCTGGAAGTAGGTACACCTATATCCTTTGATAATCTGTACGCAGATATCCCTAACGGTTTCATAAACTCTTCCAGCAGTATTTCTCCTATTGTCGGTGTCTCTATCATTCTTTCCATAAGCTTCCTCCTCAATGATAATCTGTGATCTCCACCTGGTGAAAATCACCATTCTCATACACAAAGCACACCCTGAATTGATCGTTTATACGTATACTGTGCTGCCCCTCCCTGTCTCCATGCAGTGCCTCCAAATGATTTGATGGCGGTACACGCAGATCATTAAGGTTTTTTGCATTATCGATCATGATAAGTTTTCTCAAGGCTATCCCCTGTATATCAGAGGGTAATTTCCTGGAAAAAAACTGATTATAAACTTTTTCTGTCTCTCTGTCCTTAAAACTCTTGATCATACTTAGATTATACCTGTATTGCGTGCATATGTCAAACGTATATACTGTTATCGTCCACACTAAAGTTACAAAATGACAAATTCAGGGCCGGAACACATCAATGTATGCTCCGACCCTGATATAAAGGTCTTTATGATGAATGCCGGTTTACTTCCAGGGCCACTTTAACCCGCCTGCAGTATTCTTTAGGGTTTCCACGCTCAGCTCTCCGTCACCTGCTATTCCAAGAAACTCCTTTGCGTCATCAAAGGTGATATCAAATCCCTTTTCCTTTGCGATGGGAGAAATGACATTATCAAACACTTCCTTCGGGTCCGTCTTATTTCCGCTGTAGCTCTCAACTGCAGCTTTTACCTTGTCCTGCAGTTCTCCGCCTTCACCGATCATCTTCATGAAATTCTGTGCGCTTTCTTTTGACATTTTGATTTCCTCCTTCTTTAAGTCACTGGATTTTATTGCTTTCACTTATTTATACGGTCAATGTTATTTTATGCGACATATTTTCTGAAAAAAATAATGGCATGCGAAATGTCATACTCCTTTGTATCTGAAGATAAGTGTGGTCGTATCGTCAAACTGTGGGGCATCCTTTACATACTCGTCTATGGTACGCCTTACGTTTGCATCTATCTCCTCAACGGAAGCACCCGTATCAATATTTAATGCATCGATCATTCTAGCTGCCCTGAACATCTCCCCGTCAGGATCATTAGCCTCCGTCACACCATCGGTGTACAGGTAGAGAGTATCTCCCGGCTTCAGGTCAAATGATCCGGCATCAAATGTCATTCTTTTCAGAGCTGCCACCGGTCCGCTGTGTACATCCTCATCCACTGTAAACTTTCCGCCCGCCCTGCAGATAGCAGGGTACTCATGTCCCGCATCAACATAATCGACATGACCGGTTGAAAGAGTGACTACTCCAAGCCAGACAGTTACAAAGAGTCCTGCGCCGTTTTCTTTTATAAGCTCCATATTAACCTCCGTAATGGCGGCGGCTACATCGGTACAGTATTTCATCACACTGTGATGTATCTTGTCCTTTGACATTACCATGAACATTGCCGCCGGTATCCCTTTACCCGAAACATCAGCAATGACAAGAGCCAGATGATCATCATCTACAAGAAAGAAATCGTAGAAATCTCCTCCCACCTCCTTTGCCGGAACCATTTTGGCAAAAAGCTCGAACTCATCACGATCGGGAAATGCGGGGAACTTATTCGGGATAAATGATGTCTGTATTTTTGCCGCAATGGCAAGCTCGGCATCTATCCGTTCTTCGGCTTCTTTAATAAGTTCTTTTAAGCGGTCAACCGTACAGTTGATACCGTCTGACAACTGATTAAACTCAAGGGAATTCCTGAAATCTGCTTTTTCATCAAGGTCACCGTCTGTGATCTTTGAGAGAGATCCGTTAAGACTCTCCACACCGACAACCACCTCTTTTTTCAGAAGCCTTGACAATGCTATAAAAATGAAAACAGCTATAACGATGTTCATCACAAGAACCATCAGTATATCTATAAGACCAGCTCTCATGGCTTCCTTATAGGGATAGCAGCCGATAATACAGAAGCTTTCCTCCGTAAGGACTGCGGAATAATAATCCTGATCTGAGAACTTAAGCTTTGCTGTGACCATATCACCGGTGTTTTCAGGAAGGATATCCACATACGGAAAAGTTTCGCCTTCAAACATATCATTGGTGGAACCTATAATGCTTCCGGTTTTGTCACAAACGATCAAAAAGCCATCAAGACCGATGTTCCGGTTCCTTGCGGTATCCTTCGCATATTCACGCATCAATCTGTCATAAACTTCCTTGGAAACACCTATCTGAAAAAAACCGTCACGTCTCTTAAAAGGTGCTCCATAGCGATGTATTATTACACTATCATAATTTGGTATTCCCTGCAGATCTTGGGAATAGAATTCTGTCCCCGATAAAAGACACAGGAACTCAGCAAACTGCCTGTCTGAATGTATGTCATATCTGATATTATCCGGATTGGAAGAATTAGTGATTATACCCTTATCATTTACTATGTTAAACTCAGACAGTACTGCGCTGTTCATCTCCACCCCTCTTCTCAGCAAGTCATCGATTTCATCTTCTTCATAGTCAGGAAGACTGCTTTCGATCATATCGACAAGATCCGGCATATCACGCTTCTCAAAATTCAAAAAGGATTCCGCGATGTGATTATATGCATCCCTTACGCTGTCCTCCACCAGATTAAAGGAATAATACCTGCGGTATGCCGCCTGCACTAAAACAAAGCCTATCAAAGCCACTGTAAGGGACGCAAAAATAACATTGAACAGCCAGTGCTCAATGATAACGCCTATTTTTTTGCCACTGTGATCCCTGTGTTTTTTCATATTTTCGTAGTTTCTCGGGAGTCATTGGGGACGGTTCCAATGCCGTTAAGTTAGTGTCATTCTGAGACTACACAATGTCATTCTGAGGGCGAAGCCCGAAGAATCTTCTCTACGGAAGAAAAGATCCTTACTGTTGCTTCGCAACCCCTCGCCGGGGCGGCATCTCACATCTTCGATGTGAGATAAGCGTCGCTGGCGCTCAGGATGACAAAATGCTTAACTTAACGCCATTGGGACGGTTCTCAGAGACTTCCTTCAATCTTCAATATCAAGTATCTTTAAGAATCCCGTCTCCTTAAAGATATCCATGACATCTTCATTTGCATTTCTTACTACCATACTTCCCTGGTCATCCATGATCTTCTGGAAGTTTAAGAATACGCGTAGTCCTGCGGAAGAGGTGTATATAAGATCCTTAAGGTCCAGCACAAGATCCTCAACACCTGCAAGATCACCCACTTCTTTTTCAAGTTCCGGCGAAGTGACCGCATCAAGCTTCCCTTCTATGAATACGGTGAGTTTGCTTCCGTCCTGCTGTTTTGTAACTGTCATATTTTTGTTCCTCCATCAATCTCCCTGCATTTTTTCAGCAGCCGCTCGACGCGCTTTGCCGCTGCCTTCGGCTCTATTCCAATGATCTCCGCTATCTGCTTATAGTCCATTTCCATGTTATACCGCATGGCGAGAAGCTCTCTCTCCTCCTGCTTTAAGTACGTAAAGATCTCTGCAACTCTTTTCTGTGTGTCATCTGTCAGGCTTTCAAGCTCTTTATCCATAGCACCCCTGTCGAAGCTCTCGTCAAAGGGGACTACCTTATCCGAATGAGCTTTTCTGACATGGTCGATCATAGTATTTCTGGCTATCGTGCAGAGCCAGGTGATATATGAAGCCTTTGCGGGATCGTAGCCGCCAAAGGAATTCATGGCCTTCAGAAAAGTATCTTCAGTCACGTCTTCCGCATCTTCCCTGTGAAGCAGGCGCATATAGACAAAGTTAAAAACCTTTTCATAATACTGCTCATATACCTGCTCAAATGTAAGTTTGCCGCTACGAGATCTGTCTCTTAGCAAGTTCATAGAATAATCCCTTTTTATCCATCAGTTCTTTATAGCTGCCTTCTTCTTTAATGCTTCCCCTGTCAAGGACAACGATACGGTCGCAGTTTGCGACCGTCGACAGGCGGTGTGCCACAACAACCTTAGTCGCATCAAGCCGTTCAAGAGTCTCTACGATCTGTGCCTGCGTTGTGTTATCAAGCGCTGATGTGGCTTCGTCAAGTAACAGGACTTTCGGTTTTCCAACCATGGCACGGGCTATCAGGATCCTCTGCTTCTGACCGCCGGAAATGGTCTCAGCTTCATCGGATACAACAGTGTGAAGTCCCATGGGCATGCGGTTGATATCATCCTCAAGCCCGACAGAACGCACCGTTTCCTCTATCCTGTCCATCTTTACCCCGGGGCTGGTTATAGTTATGTTTTCATAGATGCTTCCTGCGATAAGCCCGCCGCCCTGTAATACAACGCCAAGCTTTTTTCTGAGCTCCCTCTTATCAAGTCCGTCTATATCCTGGTTGTCATAGTAGACCCTTCCTATCTGCGGCTTTTCAAAACCAAGGAGTATCTTCATGAGTGTTGTCTTGCCACAGCCCGAGGTTCCTACTATACCGATATACTCGCCGGGAGAGATATGGAGGGAGAGGTCATTTATGACAGGCTCTTCCCCGCTGTCATAACCGAATGTGACATTGCTTATCTCTATCTCACCCTTTAAGTCACCCGGCATCCTGAGATCATCCTGGTTCTCCGGCAGTGTTTCAAGTATTGGCCTAACGCTGTCATAGAACATCCTGATCTGATTTGTCTGCAGACAGGTTCTGATAAGGGTAAAAACAGCCATAGAGAACGCACCGAAGGCCGCTGTAAATGCGCTGAATCCACCAATGGACAGCCCGATGTTCTTATCTATCATCATGAAGTAGAACACAATGGTAAATACCGTCTCAACGCCTACTATCATGGTGTTTATAACGTTTTCCATACTGTCCCGGGCTTCGGTAAACTGCTGTCCGTCCACAAGCTTCTCCATGTATCTTGAATGTGCACGGTCCTCTGCGCCTGCCATACGAAGCTTGGTGATACCTTTAATGTACTGGAACAAAAGCGCCTGGGCATCATCGGGTCTTCCGGAGATATGGCTTACAACCTTTTTATGATGTACACCGATAAGAACGACTACAGCCGTAATAACAGCCATAAGTACTGTCGCAACTACTGCCATATCCTTTGAGTAGACAAACATCTGCACCAGATACAGAAGTGAAAATATTAGAGAAAGAGCTGCGGCTACCATGCCTTCGCTCAGCAGCTTGAAGATGTTCGTGATCTCCATGGCATTAAGTCCAAGGGTTGCCGCATCATATTTCCGGTAAAAGCTCTCGGGAAGATTGAACAGCCTGTCAAAGACCGCCGACTGAATAGCATACTCCATCGTGTTCATGGATCTGAATACCGCAAGGTTCTTTACTATCGCAAATGATATACCGCCAAGAGCACAGGAGATAAGAAGCCCGCCAAGCTGCAGGAATCCCGATGCATTTCCCATGGGAATGAACCTGTCGTATGCCTGCTCATTTATATAGGGTATCAGCATACCTGTAAATACTCCGAGAAGAGCCATCATGACGATCCGGAGGATATCTGCCGAATAAACCTTCTGCATACCGAATGCCACGAGATCTTTGACACTGATGATCTTCTGTGGGAAAGGTCTGTAAAACATATATACAGAAGGCGATATCGTACCGGCTGTCTCCTTTGTCACTTTTACATACGTACCTTCCTTCGGGTCATACATCACATAACCCGAAGGGCCTTTGGGGATCAGGGAAACCGGATGCTTTTTCGTATGCTTTTCATCATCCAGAAAAGCGAGATAGGCTCCGCAGTCGCTTCTGTACCAGTTTTCCTCAAGGATCACTTCCCTGATGGTAAAGTGGGATACCCTTGCGATATCGTTAATATCAAACTTCCTTCCGGATGACTCCTCGACACGATCGAGTGGTGAGATCTCTATGTTTTCAGCCATGCACAGAAGTGCTGCCGCATCATAGAGGTTGTTTCCGGTCTCTTTCAGCTTCCCGCCCTTATAGACGCCGTTCTTTGAAAAAGAATTGAGGATCGTCCGGAGCGTATGCTCTTTCGTGTATTCCTTCTCTCTTATTGTCGCATAGATATATCCGTCCTGCTTTACTTCATCACGGTTATATTTCTCAATGAGCGCTTCCTCAAACTGGCTTATCGTTTCTTCTGAAAGCACGGTGGTTGAAGCGTCCTTTTTTATCTTCATCATCGGAAGACGTGTATATGCGGCAAACGTGTACAAAAGAGCATCATTCGTTTCATCCGGATGGACTTGAAGCTCTGCCTGATCAACAGCCGCAAGAACTATCTTCCAGCTGCCGTATATTTCCGAAGTATGATCAAAGCCGGGTATCCTGCTGCCTTTTGAAAAGTTCCCGAGAAAGAGCCTCCGGGCCGCCCCGTCATCCTTTATGGGGACGATATAGGCAAGTATCTCACCGGAAACCACTTCATAGATCGTTCTTATGTTGTCGGTATAACAGACATTTCCGCCTTTTAACGATATTGTCTCCATACGTCTCCTTAGATATTCCGAATGAGGTTCTGATAGTGACCTTCTGTGGCTGCAAGTTCTTCGTGTGTGCCGCGCTGTACTATCTTTCCTCTGTCCATTACAACGATCTCATCGCAGTCCCTTATAGCAGACAGGCGATGTGCGACTATGATGCATGTGCATCCTCTCCGCTTGATGTTATCGATGATTCTTTTTTCCACGATCGGGTCAAGCGCCGATGTAGCCTCGTCCATTATGAGGATCGAAGGCGAGAGGACGAGCGCTCTTGCTATCTCAAGGCGCTGGCGCTGGCCTCCTGAGAGGTTGTCACCGTTTTCCGAAAGCACAAAGTCATATGCTCCGGGCTTCGAGTTTATCGCGTCATGTATGCAGGCATCCTTTGCCGCACGTATAATATCGTCATCATCGATGTATTTATTCCACATCGTCAGGTTTTCCTTTATTGTTCCCGAAAACAGTGTTATATCCTGACTGACCGTCGCTATACTTGATGCTATGACTTCGGGCATGATCTTCTTCATGGGGATCCCGTCAAGCAGGATATCGCCGCTCCAGGGTGTGTACAGTCCCGAACAGATCTTGGATACAGTTGATTTTCCGCTTCCGCTCATTCCAACAAATGCGATGGATTTTCCGGGAGAAAGTACAAATGAAAAGTCTGTGACAAGCGGATCCTCCAGAATGTTATAACCGAATGATACGTTCTTTAGTTCAACCCTTCCGTCAAGTTTGCCTTTCTTGTCGGCGTATTCGGAGACTTCGTACTTTTCGTCCTCTTTGTAGCGCATAATGTCTTCAACGCGGGCCATATCGGCCTTTGCGGTCTGTATCCGCTGTATGAATCCGGAAAGATCATTTACAGGAAGCACAAATGCGGCCTGAAGTGCCGTATAACCGATCAGCATACCTGCGGTCATGTTACCCTTTATGATCTGAAGGCCGCCGACGATAAGAGTTATAATGGTCAGGAGCTGACCTGATATCTCAGGGATCGCATTTATGAATTCCTGACGCTTACCCATCTGTTCCTTCATATCTATTGACTTGGCATAGTTCCCGAGAAGTCTTGCTATGAATGCATTCTCTGTGCCCGAGGCTTTAAGTGTGGACGTGATGGAAAGTCCCGAAAACAGGGTTCCCGACATCTTGCCGTGCTCAAGCTGGGCCTTTTGGCTATAGTCTTTCATGCTCTTTGATGCAAGCGCCATGATCGAGAGCTCTATACCGATACAGACAACACCGATCATTGTGAGAAGCGGTGAATATATGAAAAGAAGGATGAGATAAAATGCCGCAACAATACAGTTGAGCACTGTCTGGGCAAGATCTCCCGCGAGGAATATATTGACATTTTCATTATTTGTAACCCGCTCTGAAAGGTCGCCGGCATAACGCTGTTCAAAGAAGTTTGACGGAAGCCGCAGCATATGCGTCAGCATGCCGTGAGAACTTAAAAGGGTCATCTTCTTCTGGAGACGGAGCAGCATCCTTCCCCGATAATAGGTCAGAAATGCCTGAATTATCAGTGTTCCGATCATGACCGCGATCAACGTACTCATCCAGTCCACGTTTCCGCCAAGCAATATGTCATCTATGAAAAGCTGCGTAAATACCGGTGTCAGAAGGCCCGGGAATACCAGGAAAAGCCCCATAATGATAAGGGCCGCTATTGCTTCATACTGTCCCTTCAGGCGTCCTGCAACAAAGGTCAGGAAGCTGTTATCGCCCTTTGTTCTTTCAAATGTTTCGGTAGGTTTGAAGGTAAGGACTATCCCGGTGAAGGACTCATCCATGTCCTTGACAGTCAGTCGCCTTCGTCCCACCGCGGGATCATTAATGTAGCAGTGATCGCCCTTTTTCCCTTCCCATACGACAAAGTGGTTGAAGTTCCAGTGAATGATCGCCGGAACCGGCATGGTAAAGAGCGCATCAAGATCTTTCCGGTAACCATGAGTCTCAAGCCCGAATTTCTGTGCTGCGAGCAATATATTCCCTGCGTTGCAGCCGTCCCTCGATACCCCTGTCTCAACTCTCATCTGCTCAAGCGGGATATGCTTGCCGAAATATCCGAGTATCATCGTAAGAGAAGCCGCACCGCACTCAGTTGCTTCCATCTGAAATACAGTTGGAGTTTTGGCATACTTCTTATTCATCCGGCATATTTCCTCTTTGTACGGAAAGCTTTTCCTTAAGGAGCGGGATCAGCATTGTTATCGGAGCTTTTTCCTCGGTTACTATATCAACGCTTACCATCGTGCCGGGATCCAGTGTTACCTCGGCACCCTTTCTGCTTGACCACTTATATCCGCTCTCAGTGGAGGCATCCTTTTCAAGATCGCATACAACGCCTACCACGGGGCCGGACCCTGTAAATGCTTCAACGAGTGATGGATCTGCGAGTTTATTCCTGATATTTTCCTGGGAGGTAACATATTCATCAACAGATGAGACAACTGCGTTCATATGGCCGTATTCCTGCCTGTTGACTGTTGTGGGATAAACCTCGGCCTTCATGCCTTTCTGTATCTTGCGGCCTTTTGTCGCCGGCACATAGCAGATCACAGTGTTATCACCTTCTGACGAGCTTCTCGATACATGACATATGGGAGATCCCGGTGAAACGGCATTTCCTTCCTCTGCCGTCATCTCAACGATACGCCCGGCAAGAGATGACCTGATCTCATCCGGCTCAGCTGACATAGCATCCGTCCCTCCGGCTGCCGGCTGCGGAAATGCGAGCTTTGCGATAACCTGATCTCTCCCGATCGTATCTCCCTCTTTTACAAGCACTTCATCGATGATGCCGTAATCAGCGCTGTAAACGGTTCCGATACCGCCTTTTCCTATGAATATACCGTCCGATGAAACATTGATCGGAAGCCTTGCGAATATGGACCAGATAAGAGCCGCCACTATGATGAGGCCCCCGCCAAGCGCTGCTATCCAGAACATCGGTGAAGTTATACGTATCATCTTATCCAGCTGCTCAGGGCTTTGAAGCTTTTCGAGTGCTGATTTTCTGTAAATGTCGCTCATGTTTTATCTCCTTTGGCAGGCTTTATAAACCCCAAAAAGCTCTACCTTTTATTTTCTGTGATTTTGTAACACATTGCAAGGATTAACTGTATTTCTTGATATTTGCCCCACTATACCCTGCATTCTCCTCTTTTCTCATCATATCGGCTATGATACCCATCACAGAACCTCCATATCCAACGTGTTCAGAATCATATCGCTCTTGGGCAATTCCTGGGCCATATCTTCCAAAAGCGTTATATCCATTGAGCCAATTCTCTTTCGATAGTTGAGTATGATCTCTTTGTAAAAATCAAATGGTAAATGACTCTTGTTTCGCAACAATTCCAACAACATTCTCTCGTATCCGTAAACTCTTATAGTTATTCCCTCAACCTCTCGAATAGTCATTCCCAATTCAAGATTTCCACTGTTTTCAAATACCTGTACAACCCGAGGATCCCTTATCTTTGCCGCATCCTTGTCCGTTTCAAGATAGTACTTATCGGGAATAGTGTCTGTAAGTCCCAAATAATAGAATGCGCTTTTCATAGTAAACACTGCCTTGGGGTATTTCTTGGAAATCACAGCCAATTCGAATTCAAATTCTTTATCGGAATATATACCCGGCTCAATCTTAAAAATCTTTCCGGACTTCAGTGCCTTATGGATTCCATAATCGTTTTTGCACATTTTGAATGTTTCATTGTAAGTAAATAGCATTTGGTAATTCTCCGTGATAAATTCCTGTTTACGGATATTTGCCTAAATATTACATCTGAATTCCCTTAAAATCAAGGGATTTGTCATAAATCTATGATTCCGCTGTCCGAAAAACTATATGGAACACTGTATCGTTGTCAGCAGCTTTGCCTAAGAATTCTGATGCAACCTGCCCATCATCTGGTATAATGATTTTAAAAAGTTTGAGGGGACGGTTCTCGTTGACTCCAAAAAGAGTTTGCATAATGAATAAGATACGATCTTACATCATAGGAATATCCGCGATCATTATATGTATCATATGTTTTGCATTGGTATATGTTAGGTTTACGCCCAAGCCGGATCTTAACGCAAAGAAGGCATATACACTTGATGTATCGGATGGCAAAAGAAACATCCGGTATTACGGAAAGACCGATTCGCTGTATCTGTCGGGGCTGTTGGACGAATTGAAGAATTCTGACAGTTTTGAATATGAAAGTTCATCCGGCGCTTATGGCATGTATATCACTTCTGTAAACGGCATCAGAGCGGATGATGAAAAGAAAACTTATTGGGCGATCTTTGTGAACGGTGAATTCAGCCAGCACGGAGCAGATTCACAGCCGGTGAAAGATGGAGATTCATATGTCCTGAAACTTGAGAGTTATGAGTGATCTTAAATTATCAGCAAAAGATGTTGCATATCTTGGGATTTCCCTTGCCATATTGGAGGCGTCTAAACTCGCACTTGATCTGTTGCCCAACGTTGAAGTTATAACACTTCTTTTTATCGTGTACACATTATTTTTTGGCAGAAAGACTATTTATGTAGCAATAGGATTTACTTTTATTGAATGCCTTCTCAAAGGAATAAATGTATGGTCTGTTATGTATCTGTATATCTGGCCGCTGCTGATAATGATCGTATTCTTTGCCGGCAGGCATAAGGCAGGACATATGTTTTATTGTATATTGTCCGCTTTCTTCGGGCTGTTTTTTGGGCTGTTCTGTTCGATTCCGTATCTGCTCATAGGTGGATGGAGTATGGCCGTGACCTGGTGGGTTGCCGGGATCCCGTATGATATTATTCATTGCGTCAGTAACTTTGTTTTATGTTTGCTGCTCTTCAGACCGCTTTGTGCGGTTCTGAGAAGAGTGACATCGTGACTAATCAGATTTCAAGATTTCCAAATATATGGAGTCATTGGGGACGGTTCCAATGGCGTTAAGTTAGTGTCATTCTGAGACTACACAATGTCATTCTGAGGGCGAAGCCCGAAGAATCTTTCTCTACGGAAGAAAAGATCCTTCGCTGGCGCTCAGGATGACAAAATGCTTAACTTAACGGCATTGGGACGGTTCCAACTGACTCCTGCCTCACCTGGAAATCGCCGCCGAGATAAAGCCCGAAAACAGCGGGTGGGCCTTGTTGGGTCTCGATTTGAATTCGGGATGCGCCTGCGTGGCAAGAAACCAGGGATGTGAGGGAAGCTCCATCATCTCTACTATCCTTCCGTCCGGTGAGACCCCGGATATTTTTAATCCGGCTTTTGTAAGAGCCTCCCTGAAGTCATTATTAACCTCGTATCTGTGGCGGTGTCGTTCGCTGATATCCTCCCTGCCGTATAGCTTATAGGCCTTCGTATCCTTATCAAGCCTGCAGGGATAAGCACCAAGTCTAAGTGTCCCGCCTATATCCGTAAGCCCCTCCTTGTCAGGCATTATATGGATCACGGGATGTGTGGTATTGGGATCCTGTTCCGTCGAATTGGCATCCTCAAACCCCAGCACGTTCCTCGCAAACTCTACTATGGCAAGCTGCATTCCGAGACACAGCCCGAGGTATGGTATATTATTCTCTCTCGCATATCTGATGGCTGTAAGCATTCCCTCTATGCCCCGGTGCCCAAAGCCTCCGGGAACTATGATCCCGTCCACATCCTTCATCATCCCGGCGATATTATCCCCGGTGATATCCTCGGATGAGATCCATTTAATCTCTACCTCCGCTCTTTTTTCGGCTCCTGCGTGCTTCAGGGCTTCCACAACGCTTATGTATGCATCATGTAGTGAAACATATTTTCCCACCAGGGCGATCCGTACTTTCTTTTCCGGATGCAGCATCCTTTCTACCATCTCCGACCAGCTATGGAGATCCGGCTTGTTATTCTGAAGCTTCAGCGCCTCTAAAACCCTGTCTGCGAGCTGCTCCTCCTCCAGTGCAAGAGGCGCCGCGTAAACAGTCGGAAGATTCAGATTCTGTATCACATTTTTCTTCGGTACGTTGCAGAAAAGCGAGATCTTCTCCCTTATATCATCATCAAGGGGCTTCTCTGTACGGCTGACTATGATATCCGGCATGATCCCGAGACTCATAAGCTCCCTTACACTTGCCTGGGTAGGCTTGGTTTTCAGCTCACCGGAGGCGTGAAGATACGGGATAAGGGTAACATGGATAAGGATCACGTTATCGGGACCGGTCTCCTGCTTAAACTGCCTTATTGCCTCGATAAATGGCTGGCTTTCGATATCACCGACGGTTCCGCCCACTTCTATTATGGCGATCCTTTCATCATTATTATCATCGGGATCCCTGAAAAACCTGCTCTTTATCTCGTTTGTGATATGGGGAATGACCTGTACGGTTCCTCCGCCGTATTCCCCGCGTCTCTCTTTATTTAAGACCGACCAGTAGATCTTTCCAGTGGTGACATTACTGTTGGAATCAAGCTCCTCGTCTATGAACCTCTCATAGTGGCCAAGATCCAGATCCGTCTCTGTGCCGTCCTCGGTAACAAATACCTCCCCGTGCTGCACGGGGTTCATTGTTCCGGGATCAATATTTATGTATGGATCAAATTTCTGGATCGTGACCCGGTAGCCTCTCTCCTTTAAGAGTCTCCCAAGGGAAGCCGCAGTTATTCCCTTCCCAAGACCGGAAACCACTCCTCCTGTCACAAAAACATATTTTACCGACATATTTTCCTCCGATATTTAAGGGGTGCCGCCAGAGCCAGCCCTGCGCTGCCCCAGCGAAAAAAAGGCACTCCGGACTGTAGTCCGAAGCGCCCTTGCTTCAATAAATGAAATATAAACTTTTTACTGCTGTTAGTCAAGGGTGGCTGCCGCCACCCTCTCAGGCCGCTTCCACCAATGAGTATTTTTCCTCCAGATCATAGTATGCATCAATTGCTTCCCTGAGTCTTTGTCTGAACTCATCTTCATCATAAAGACCATCCCCGTTCAGGCTCAACCCTTCGAGCTTGATACTTACAGCTTCCGGCGGGTTCTTCAGATCCAGGATCGTAAGATCTCTTAATTGATCCACGCGCTGATAAACAATGTCAACAGAGATAAATGACTTCCCGGAATCGTCAGACCAGCGGCAGAACACAAGCTTACTACCGATAGGAGTTCTCTTTTCTATCGCTCCCGGAAGGTCATAGTCCTCCGCCTTAAGTGAAGCAAGGACGCTTCCTATATTTGAGTCATGTCCGCATAAGAATGTGAACCTTCTCCCTGCTGTATCCAGCTCGGAATCTATCTCCTTAAGAAGCGGATGGGCAACATTAACAGCAATATCCGGCGCAGTAAAGAGTACATCACCGTACACATCCTTGATCTCGGCAATCTTCTCCCAGTCCTGATCCGTAAGTTTTTTTCCGAAGGCTGCAGCGCTGTCATCAGCCTCATAATACTGGAGGACCAGTGCATCACTTATGGAGCAGGCTGTTTTTAATGATCCTGTCATTGAGGGCTCGGCATTTTCCTCAAGGGATATCACGGTATCATCTGTTCTGAATCCGGTGAATTTCCCCGTTTTCCAGTCCTCAGATTCTTGTACGTCTATAACCTCTGAAAGAAGCTTATAGTTATCATCGAGTCCTTTTATGGTATCTCCGAATAATTCCTGTATTTCTTTATCTGTATCCTCTCTGTAGCTTTCCGAAACGAAAGTAAGCTGTGGATTAAAAACCGGATCCATCGTATCAAAGTCCGAATGATATTCGACAGCACTGTCACTTACCGGAAGTAATCCGGCCTTAAAAAACCCTGCTGTTGCAATTGTCCGCTGCTTCGAATTGGAATAGATCCTTACCTCCTCCGGATCAGGCCGGTAGTCTTCCGGAAAAAGGCCCTCCGATTCAAGCCATTTCCTGAAGTACTGCCCCATTTCTGTTTCCAGCGTTCCCCCTCTTAATGAGAGATCACTTGGATCAGATGACCAGGAAAACCATTCATTCGGTGTCATCGTATCAAGTACGGAACCCTTATCACTTAAGGGAGACCTTATATTATGCCTGCTGAGTATTACCACCCTGTCCAGTTTATAGCCGTCCCGTGAAAGGGCATTTCCCGCCGCACGGCCGGATTGCTTTTCCTTATTATCGCTGATTTTCCCACAGGCTGAGAAAGAAAGAATAAGCAGGACAAAGCTTAAGATAACACCGATGATAATACCCTTTTTCATTAGATCCCCCTTAAATACAGCATTTCCGGAAGTCAAATAGAACCATCCCCGTTGACTCCCTTCGTGTATTGATTCCAGTATCTTTTGATATAATCAGCGTCATATCGTCCATTCAGGTACTCTTCTATTTGAGCAAGCTCATCCATCAACTCAATGGCACGGTATCCTTTGTCTTTATTCTTCGGATCGAAAAAGGTCAGGCTTAAAAGCTTTCTGATATTATCCAGATAAAAATATCCGTTATCCGTTTCAGATTCATGATTTATATATTTTTCATGGGCTCTAATAAGTCTTGCCACATCTCCGTCAATGTTTGACAGCTGTTCAAAAAAGGAGAGACTGTTCCAGTTATCTCTGTTCATAATGCAAACCTTTCGTATCGTTTCTGAAAAGCTACGACCTTCAGTGCTTTTGACATCCGGATCATTTGATCCAGTCAAAAAGGATTTGGGATAAAGTATCTATGGTCTTTTCATCTGTGATAAGCCTTCCGTGACCACCCAGCGTTCTGTTTCGCTCGATATTCGGATGCGCTTCCCAGACCACCTTTGGCGGGTCGCAGTCGATCAGAATATTTCCACCAAAAATGTCTTTGTATTCTGATCCATCATCATACAGCATATGTTCCATATCAATATGCATTTCCTCGTCAATACATACCTTTTTCCTTTTTATATCGATACAGAATTTGATCATATCGGGGAAAAAACGGTTGCCGTTCTGTATCAGATTCTCAAGCGTCTCTTTTTTTTGTAATACCATTCCTGTACATCCTTTCAAAAGAAGTCAAATAGAACTGTCCCAATGCCGTTAAGTTAAGCATTTTGTCATCCTGAGCGCCAGCGAAGGATCTTTCCTTCCGTAGAGAAAGATTCTTCGGGCTCCGCCCTCAGAATGACATTGTGTAGTCTCAGAATGACACTAACTTAACGCCATTGGAACCATCCCCGTTGACTCCCCGTTGACTTTCCAATAATGATAACATGATTCGGACGCCAAAAGTCACATTTTGATTAAATACGGATTGTTCCGTGCTACGCACTCCCACAATCCTACCCCACACTCGCATTTCGCGGGGCCCCTTCCCCACTTCATGCTCGTGTAGGGGTGCGCCCAAAGTTCTTGTCCCCACCACAAGCAAGCTTGTGTGGTGACAATTACTTTTGGCGCTTTAATCATAACATAGTACGGGCAGGTGTCAAAAACCGGGCTCATTTTTTTCAGTCACCTGTATATATTTTTAGAGGATTTAAGATTTAGGATCTGTGCATAAATAAATCTTCACATTTGACTTTTCCAGACCCTCATCTGCTTCATCAGAAAGCCTCGCCGTAGCCCGCTACGGCTACATTTTCTTCTTTGCAGATGAGTGCCTGGCCTACGTCAAAATGTAAAGTTATTTATGCACAGCTCCTTACTCCAAAAACATCCTGAAGGAGGATTAACATGCCTAAATTATCGGAAAAGACTCTGGATAACATTATTTTTGCAACACTGGATTCACTGGACTCTGACCTTAGCACCTGGACAGAAGACGCCCTTCAGAAAAAGCAGGAGCACTTTGAAAAATCCCTTTCAGAGATCGAAAACAGACTGAAAAAAGACAAGAAAAATCCCGAAAAGGATCCTTCCTATCTTATAGTCCGCGACTGGATAGAGATCGAAAAGCGCTCCCTCTGGGCAAAGCGCAACGTTAAACGCCTCAGGAGATATTTTGATGAAAAACCGGACGATATAAGTGCTGAGGACTGGCAGAAGGAAAAAATAAAGGCTGCCGCAGAGATCCTTGAATTTGCGGAAACGACCAGACCTTACAGTCTCGATAAGTCCGGATACAACGAGGCCATCAATGCAGTCAACTATTCATACATAAGCACCCCTGATAGGAAATCCCGTGGCTTTAAGATGCATGCAGCCACCGGCTATGATAATATTGCCCTTTTAGGAGATGCTGTAAGTCAGTATCCCTTCCCGGAGATCAAAGCAGATCCCGGTAAGCATAAGGAAATAAACAGAGAACGCGCCGATATAACCAAATCCATGTTGATAATGGATTCTATATGGATGAAGATCCCGGTTTCCGAATTGAGTTCACTTGATTCTAAAAAGTACAAGGATGAGTGGAAAGATAAAGGTTGGGAGCAGAGGCTTAAGCTCGATTTTGATCTTGCAAAACAGGAGATCTTTACAAAACCCGGCTTCACCAGGGAGGCCATTTCAAGGATATCAAAGTATCCTTCAGTATTGGAAAGGTACGGGAATGAAACCGGCTTTCTGGAGGAATACTGGTCAAATCTGAAGATAGAAGACAAGGTGCAATTTGACCCCGACCGCGCCGTAACGGAGGATGAATACAAGAGCCTTTCTTACAGCCATAAACTCAAAATTGATAAGGCGTCAGCGGAGAAATATTTCGGAAATCTTTCAGCAGTTGAGAAATACAGAGAATCTCCTAATGATGCAAAGGAATACTTCATTAAAAACGGACTGGCTCCTGAGGACGGGACTGCCCTGAATAAGGAAAATCCCAAATTCATCGATAGCATTTGGAAGGATCTGGATCTCGAAAAGAGAAATAAGCTGGATAAAGAACGGTTTGACAGAGAATATAGTGATCTTGACTTTACTATAAAGCTCCAGTTTGATAAAGACAGAGCCATGAAGTATCTTAACAGCCTGACCCCAAGCACAATGTATAAAGAAGCCATGAATACGTCCCTTGATGTATTCAGAAGCTGGCCCCTGTCCCTTGAAGTTGCTAATTCTATCCAGAAAAATCATCCGGATTTTATGGATAGGTACTGGGAAAAGCTGGATCTAAAGGAAAGACTGGCCTTTGACGAAAAGCGCTTCAATAAAGAATATCCCGCTCTGCCCTGGGAAACAAAGGAGAAATTTGATAAGACACGGGCTGAAGAATACTGGAAGAAGCTCTCTCCTGTTGAAAAATACTGGGAGAACAAGAATAAGGCCTTTGACGACTTCAAGAAAAATCCGATCAACTGGAATGATGTCAAAAATATAGAGAATGCAATACAGGAAAAAGAAGGGATAAAAGCCGGTGATCAGTTTAAAAAAGACTACTGGAATTTATTCACCGAAGAGGAGCAGGTTGAACACTATCTTGAGGAGCTGAACAACCGCGCAGGTTATTTAAGCAGTAAAAACAAAAACGATTCTAAAGTATGGACGGAAATACTTAATTTAGGCCATAAAGCCTACGCCGATTATCGTTGGAATAATGCAGAAGCACCGTGGAAAATGGCCTGGGATCCTGACAAGGCCGTTAAAGAGTTCGTTGAAAAGGGTATTACTCTGAAAGAATTGGAGGAAAAGGGTTTTACAGCTGCTGACAGAGAGCGCTATCTCCAGCGCCTGACTCCGGATAATAAGCTGAAGTTTGCTCCTGAAGTCTTTGAAAAAGAGTGGCAGGAAAAGACCTGGGATGAGAAGCTTTCTTATCACCGCAATGAAACCTTAAAGCGCTTTAATGATGCAAATACCCTGGCTGATAAGATAAAGATTGATAAACAGCATACCTTTGATGACCTTAAGGAAAAGAGGACATCATTATCCGATATAGCTGATAAAAATATCCGTGATGATTATTTCTTCTCCCTTTCGACAGCTGAAAAGAAGGAGCTTTACGAAGATCAGTATAATGAGATATGGAATAACGGAACATACGAGGAAAAGAAGAAACTTGACAGTGAGCGCACGAATGCTGAGATATTCGAACCTGCGTCCTATGATGAAAAGCTCCGCCTGAGCCGCAATGATACCTTAGACTGGCTCGCTAAGCAGCCGGAGGATAAAAGGAATTTCGAACATCCCGAGGATGCACTGGAATTGAAGGAAAGGGAAATTGAAAGGAAAGGCAGGGAAGTCCTTCAGGATGAGGGAAAACTCAGTAAAGAAACAACGGATGCTGAGAAAAAAGCAAAGGAATACGTAGACGGGATCACAAATAAAGAAGGGAAGATAAAGCTTAAGAAAGAAACTGATCTCTTTACTCTTTCGGCTAATCTCTTGCTCGCGGATAAGGCAACAATAGATGATCTTTACAATATCGGACGTATAGCGCACAGGGCTGCTTTCAGCAGTGAGGACAGATCAAAAGCTGTAAGCTCAGAAGAGATAAGAAATATTGTACATAATAGCTTTGCTTCTGAAAAGAAGGTACTTGAAAGCACTGTTATAGATAATATACCCCGCTCACTTGATGATAACACCAAAAAAACTTTTAAGTTTAAGCTGAATGAGGAGGGTTATGTAGTACTTCCTAAGAGTGTTAAGGAAGATCTGGCGAGAATGATACGAGGCCTTAATACGGAGGAGAAGAGATTAACAACAAAATATGAAACAGGAAAAGATATCGTTAAGGACCATAATAACGGCTTAATAAACGGCAGGAAGCTGTTTACGGAGAATCCGGGCTTAAGAAATATTGACCTTGAGAAGATCGCAAAGGATAAGAGTGATGCAAGGATTGCGATAGAAAAGGCAAATCATGATGCGCTCGTCAATATGAAGGACGGAGTGGATTCCCTTAAGGAGCAGTTCGGATCCTTAAGAAGCCATGGACCTGCCTTCCTTGATTCAAAGCAGTACAAGGATATGAAGACTGCCTACAATAATTTTATAAAGGCTTATGATAATGTGCTTCAGGGAAAGCACCCTAACGGCGAAGTGAATGATACCCCGGAACGGCTTTCCTTCGAGGACCGTGCTGCACTTGCATCCCTGCAGGAGCAGATGTCACAGGCCGCAGACACATATACTGCAGCAAAGCGGCAGCAAAAGAGCGGCGGTATCGATAAGCATTCAAGTGACCAGGGGAAGGACAGGCTTTCATTTGCGGACGCCCTGTCGGAATTTAAGCTGACCCCCGGCATCACGGAAAAGATCAACAGCATTACCGTGGAAGTAAAGGGAAAGAAAAAAGGCGAGGTCAAAAAGGTTTCTCTTAAGGATCTTGAAAAGGGACAGGACCGCGGCCGTAAGCATCTTGATTCCCGGATAAAGAAGCTTACAGAGAAGGAACTAAACAGGAAGCCGGCCACGAAGAGCATGACATAACGTCATCTTGAGCGAAGCGCCCCTGTCATCCTGAGCGCCAGCGACGCTTATCTCACATCGAAGATGTGAGATGCCGCCCCGGCGAGGTTTATCCCACATCGAAGATGTGGGATGCCACCCCGGCGAGGGGTTATCCCACATCGGAGATGTGAGATGCCGCCCCGGCGAGGTTTATCCCACATCGAAGATGTGGGATGCCACCCCGGCGAGGGGTTGCGAAGCAACAGTAAGGATCTTCCCTCCGGTAGCAGAAGATTCTTCGCTTCGCTCAGAATGACATAATGTGGCGCTCAGAATGACATAACCGCGTCCTTCATCATTTTCACATATTCTCCGATATGCTCCGGGGCCTCAGTTTTGTACTGCTCTAAAAGTCTGACTATGGCGGAACCTACTATGGCGCCGTCGGAAATGGCCGACATTTTCTTCGCCTGCTCAGGCGTTGATATCCCAAAGCCTATGGCACAGGGTATATCGGTGTTTTCACGGACAATGGATACGATGGAAGCGAGATCCGTAGTGATCTCGCTTCTTGTTCCGGTTACTCCGAGGCTTGAAACAACATACAAAAAGCCCTTCGCCTCTTTTGCTATCATTGCTATCCTGTTCTCCGAGGTCGGAGCCACCATAGATATCAGATCCACGTCATATTTATCGCAGATATCGCTGAATTCATCCCTTTCCTCATAGGGTACATCCGGAAGTATCATACCGTCTATACCCACCTCACTACATCTACTGATGAATCTCTCTGAGCCGTATGAGAAAACCACATTCGCATAAGTCATAAAAACAAAGGGGATACTGATCTCCTTCCTAAGCTCACTCACCATATCAAATATTATGTCTGTAGTAATTCCGTTTGAAAGTGCTCTTGCATTGGCACCCTGGATGACAGGTCCCTCTGCCATCGGATCGGAAAAAGGGATCCCGAGTTCAATAAGGTCGGCACCGTTTTTTACCATTTCCCTTACCGCCCTCTTTGTCGTTTCTATATCCGGATCACCGCAGGTAAGAAAAGGGATAAAAGCCTTTCCCTTTCTGAAGGCCTCTCCTATCTTACTCATGTATGTCCTCCCCTCTGTAACGTGCAATGGCTGCACAGTCCTTATCACCACGGCCGGAGATGGTCACTACTATTATCTCCTCCTTTTTCATGTCAGGAGCGATCTTCATAGCGTATGAAATGGCATGTGCCGACTCGACAGCAGGAATGATTCCCTCTGTCCCCGAAAGGTATTCAAAGGCCAGAACCGCTTCCTCGTCTGTGACCGGTACGTACTTTGCCCTTCCCGTATCATGAAGATATGCATGCTCCGGTCCGATACCGGGATAGTCAAGTCCTGCGGAGATCGAATACACGGGAGCTATCTGTCCGTATTCATCCTGGCAGAAATATGACTTCATCCCGTGGAATATCCCGGCTCTTCCGGTATTTATTGTGGCTGCGGTCTCAAAGGTTTCGATCCCCCGCCCCGCTGCCTCACAGCCTATAAGAGCTACATTTTTTTCATCAATAAAGTGATAAAAGGAACCCATGGCATTGGAACCACCTCCCACGCAGGCAATAACCGCATCGGGAAGCTTACCTTCCTTTTCCATAAGCTGGGATTTTATCTCCTTTGAGATCACTGCCTGGAAATCCCTTACGATCGTCGGGAAGGGGTGCGGTCCCATTACGGATCCCAGACAGTAATGAGTATCCTCTATCCTGGATGTCCACTCTCTCATGGCCTCCGATACCGCATCCTTCAATGTTCCCGTACCGCTCTTTACGGGGATCACGGTTGCTCCGAGAAGCCTCATCCTGTAAACATTGAGAGCCTGACGGATCGTATCCTCCTCTCCCATAAAGACCACGCATTCCATTCCCATTAATGCGGCAGCCGTTGCGGTCGCAACACCGTGCTGTCCGGCTCCGGTTTCCGCAATGAGACGTTTTTTCCCCATTTTTTTTGCAAGAAGCGCCTGCCCGAGGACATTATTGATCTTATGGGATCCCGTATGATTAAGATCCTCTCTCTTAAGATAGATCTTCGCCCCTCCGAGATCCTTTGTCATCTTTTCCGCAAAATAGAGCCTTGACGGCCGTCCCGCATACTCATTTAATAATTCCGTAAGCTCCGAATTGAAGCCCGGATCATCTTTATAATGCTCATAAGCTTTTTCCAGCTCTTCCACAGCATTCATAAGAGTCTCCGGAATGAACTGGCCGCCATGCGCACCGAATCTTCCTTTCTTCATATCACACCTCTAAAGTCTTTAGCTCTGTATATTAGTACAGGGTGTTTAATATGTCAATCGGATCACCTGTCGTTTTACTGCCCTCCCGCAGTACCGGTGAGATTTTTATTCCTGCCGGTGATCGTGACGGTATCTGAAGTAATTGTTTTCGAGTAGTCTTTCCCTGATATCTCAGCTCTGCCGCCTGAAAGAAAAGCATAAAGCACCATACGGGATTTCCTGCTCTTATAATACAAAGGAGGATCTACACTGATCGTTTCCGTGTGACTGCCGGTTTTCTTCTCCAATATCAGGGTGTCCGCTCCGTTCCTCGTGAATACATAATAATTCTTCCGGCTTTTTTCTTTATCATAGACAAAGCCTGAAATATCCAGCTTTTCTATCGGGAAATAAAGCCTGTTTTCTTTATTCTTAAGTATCTTATTGGCTTTTCTTACAGCCTTCTTTAAGCTCCGTCTCTCAGCCTTATTTAAGGCAAGATAGGAAGCCGATGTCTTATCCTCCTTAAGCTTAATGTGGTAGCAGGCCTTCCCATTAGAAGCATCCTTCGTTTTCTTGAATTTATAGCTGATGCTTACGGTTCCCGGGAGTCCCGTTACCTCCAGGTCAAGATCAGCAGACATTTTCTTCTGCTTCTTTTTCGTGAGAACCGTACCCTTCAAAACGTGATCCCTTCCGTTAAAAGTAACCGGCTCCCACGGTCCGAACAGTGTAACATCTGTCTGATTTCCTGTTTTCGGATCGAGACCATTTAACACTATAGTCTTTCTAAGCCGCTTATCCTCGCCATTTGAAGAAGCGATAACCGGCTCTTCCTTTTTCTTCTGCTCCTCCTTCTTCTCCTCTTTCTCCACTTCCTTCTTTTCTTCTTCCTTCTTCTCCTCTTCCTTCTTTTCTTCTTCCTTCTTCTCCTCTTCTTTTTTCTCTTCTTCTTTCTTTCCCTCTTCCTTTTTTTCTTCCTTTTCGTCAATTTCGATCGTAAAATCCTTTTCCACCGACTCGCCGTTTGCGGAGGCAACGACCGTAATTGGGAAGCTTCCCGCTTTCTCCGGTGTTCCGGAGATCGTGCCGGTATGGTTCGCATTATTATTTATAAGCTTAAGCCCCTCCGGCAGCACTCCCTTTATACTCCAGTTCCAGGGCACATCCGGGATATTATTTATGATACTTAATACTGCCTCATAGAATTTACCTGCTTTTCCATTCGGAAGTGAGTCGGGTGCTATTTTGAATTCATCCCACTGGGCATAGAGAGTTGCGGTCTCATTCTGTCTCATTGCGAGATCCACAATCTCTTCGTCGCAGTAGGATTCTCCGCTGCCGTCAGCCTCCGTATTCCAGCCGTAAAAGAGATGGTGTGCCTTTTTGAAGCTGTTTTTCCTTAGTTTCTTTTCAACCCCCGTGGTGCGGTTATCCTGCTCCATTTCCCCCGTACCGCCGTTTGCGTCGTAGCTGATAAAATAATCCACCTTCCACAGGCCGTACAGTATCTGATTTTTGGTAAGTTTTACAGTAGTGTCTGCTTTAACCCTTCTGCCGCCTGCGCCCTCTGCGGAATACCACCCCGCAAAGGTGGCGTCAGCTGAATTAAGCTCCGGAAGCTCACCGTATGTATTTTCAGAGATCACGGTCTTATGCCTTGGTCTTGGGTTAACCTCTGTACCGGTAGGTGTCTTGTCTGCCCTGAAATAGACGGTATAGGGGGTCTTTATTCTTTTTGATGCATCCCCGGCCTTCATTTCGGCCGTCCCCGTCCCGGGCTTATAAAACTCTATCCTGTCCTTTGTTAACTCCTTAGGATGCGGTGAATACTCCTCGCCCTCTTCCGTTAAAGTGCTGCCGTATCCTATGGCCGCGCCGGGTTTTAATCTGCCCTCTTCACCACTTCCTCCGGAAACCCTGACAGCCGCGTTACCGCTTATTTCATAGTGATCTGAGTCATCCTTTTCTCTCTCTCCTTCTTCTCCCTCCTTCTCGGCTCCTGCTCCTATACCCGCCGCGCCTGTTCCTGCGGATGCAGTGACTGTGCTGCTTTCACCGATAAAAATAAGATCTCCGGGAGCCATCGCGCCTCCACCGATACCGGCTCCTCCGTCTATTCCTCCCTCCGCTGTCACATCACAGGAACCGCCTATTACTATATTTTCTCCGGGAGCCTCATAGCCTCCGCCGATACCGGCTCCTCCGCCTTCTCCGACTGCATTGACCGTACTGCTGCCGCCAATACTTATATTCTTACCATTTCCTCCGAAATCACCGCTATGCTTTCCTCCGCCGATACCGGCTCCTCCTTCTCCTCCCCGGGCGGTTACATTACCGGAACCCTCAATATTAATATCTGTCCCGTCTCCCTCAAAGCCTCCGCCGATACCGGCTCCGCCGGCTCCTCCCCGGGCGGTTACACTACCGGAACCCTCAATATTAATATCTGCCCCGTCTCCGTAAGAGCCTCCGCCGATACCGGCTCCGCCGGCTTTTCCAATGGCGTTTACTATACATGTATCGTTTATTATTATATCTGTCCCGTCTCCGTTAGAGCCTCCTCCGATACCGGCTCCGTCGGCACCTCCGATTGCCTCAACTTCACATTTGCCGCCTATCATTATTTTGTTTCCTGAATTAGTGTCAGGTACCGAACCATAACTATACCCGCTTCCGATACCGGCTGCGCCATCTCCCCCGGCTGCATATACCTTTCCTCCGGTTATTTCGATATCCTTTGCATAAATATCAAAAGTATTGGAACCACCCGAACTGCCTTCACCGCTGCCGATCCCGGCTCCGCATTCTCCTCCGTAGGCTATTACATTGCCTCCCTTTATGAATATTTTTGGGTTTGAAGAATTACCTGTGGGAAAACATACATTCGACTTTTGATATAAATGTTCATGAAAATGGATACTTTTGTGGGTGAAATATCAATACTGTAGGTATAGTATAGATATACGTTGATCAAAAAATGATTACTCTTATCGTCAGGACAGGAGCGGAAATGAAAGATATAAACTTGATGATAAAAGAAGAATTCGACCGATATGGCCATAACCGTATGAAGATAATGCTAAAAATGAAGAAGCAGTCTGAGGTATGCCTTCAGAAGAGGCCCACACCGCTTCAGGATATTATACTGCAGACAGCGGAAAATCATCTTACGAGATGCGAGCAGTTATTTGGCATTAGCCGATATGACAGGCGACTTTCAAAATATCTTTGATTATCATGTTATTTTGTTCCAGAATATGGTAGAATCCCGCACATGGGAAAAGGAAAGTTAATACAGAACCGAGTCCACTTAGAGGAACACGAGTACAATACGGTCAAATATCTATTAGAGAGCGGATACGATGTGGAATTGATTCCACCCTCTAAAATAAAGCATCTTCAGATGCCGGATATCATCCTGCAAGGTGTACCCTGGGAAATGAAGTCTCCGGTAGAAGCCGGAAGGTATACGATCAAGAATATTGTGCAGAACGCGTCGCACCAGTCAGTAAATATCATTATAGACCTGCGGCGGTGCAAAATGATGGACGACGAAGCAATCAGGAAAATCCGCCATTATTTTGATCTGTCAAAGCGTATCCGACGAGTAAAGATCATCACAAAAACAGCGGAAATCATTGACTTTTCCAAGTAGATAGGCTATCATAACCTTACAAGGCGTAGACCTGCATTGGATATGTGTGGGGGCTGCGCCACTTTTTATATGATTTCTTCTCTGGGAAATTAAGAGCCGGAACATATCGTGATATATCCCGGCTTTGGTACATTAGCAAAGCTGTTGACTTAAGAAAAATCTTTCATGAATTAAAGCAAAAGAGCCCTCTCTGAACGAGAAGGCTCTTGACTGGATACTTTCAGGCAGCCCCCGCCACCTGATCCAGTTCTGCGTCCGTCAGTTCAAGACCGGCGTCCTCAAGTATCTTCTTTGCTTCTTCGGCGCTCTGTGCTTTCTCTACCTTCTCTTTCAGTTCCTTTGTCAGTTCCATATCTTGCTCCTCCTACAATAACACTCTGACCATTTGACCGCCGGCAACTTGGTCCAATTCGGCGTCCGACATTTCAAGACCGGCGTCCTTAAGGATCTTCTTCGCTTCCTCTTTGTTCTCGGCCTTCTCGACCTTCTCTTTCAATTCTCCTGTGAGTTTCATCTCGATTCCTCCTCATGAGTTATTTAACATCGGCGCTTTTCGCCACAAACAGCGTTGCTCCTAGGAATTATAAAAAGATAAATCCGTAAGATCCTCCCGCAACCGCATCAAGCATTTCATCCGTCAGTTCGATGCCTTCCTTTTCGGCGAATTCCTTAAACTCATCTGCCGTCTTGCAGGCTTTCGCCTTTTCCTTCTGCTCATCCGTCAGGTTGTCTAAGATACTTTTCTGTTCCATGGCCTACCAGCTCCACCGGCCACCTGATCCAGCTCGGCGTCCGTGAGTTCAAGTCCGGCATCCTTGAGGATCTTCTTCGCTTCCTCAGCGCTCTTTGCGTTCTCTACCTTTTCTTTCAGTTCTTTGCTCAGTTCCATGATAAATTCCTCCTTCTTTGATATGACAACAAAAAACACACCCTACGCGGCATATATCCGCATAAAGTGTGCTTTATGATTCACTATATTAAATTGATAACAGGACAGAATTATCTCATCTGTCTGAAGATAGTCTTAGTATTCATGCGTGTCAAGTCCTTTTTTGAAAATCCTGTAAAAACAATCCGATTAGGGAGCTTCTTTATCGCCCTCTCTTATATATATACGTAAGATATCGGAAAATGGCAACGGTTTTTTCAAAATATATAAATTGCCAAAGTAAATGCACGTCCTATAGTGCAGTTAATTAGGCAAATACTTCTCATCTACAAAAGTGCATTTAATCTGACAAGCTCTATTCCTTTGTTTTTCCCTTGATGGTATAGTTTTTCTTGCCATATCCCGGACTTAAGGAGGTTTCTTATGAATAAGAACAAACACCTTGTCCGAAGTGACAGAGATACTATCAAGTCCATGCTTGATGAAAACTGTAACTTTACTCAGATAGCTGAAGCCATTGGCAAAGCTCGAACTACTATTTCCCGGGAGGTCAGAAATCGTTCAGTCTATGTCCGAAAAAACGTAAAATACGCCATATACAATGCTTGCAAACATCGTTTTTCATGTGAGAAAAAGCACGTATGCAGTACGTGTGAACGTAGTGGCAGAATCCGCCAAGTAAAGTTCTGCCGCAAATGTAATCTATGTAACTTTAGATGTAATGATTTTCTCCCGGATCCCTGCCCTAAACTAAATAGAAGTCCGTTTGTATGTAATGGTTGTGGATACTCTTCCGGCTGCTCTTTAGAAAAGAAGTACTATTACGCCGACCAGGCCGATGATAAATACAGAACATTATTATCAGAATCCCG
>Ga0310695_10003953_pt1 | contig 28145 bp, 21 predicted proteins | sample RumenRJG_04DNA_FD_203882 | JGI IMG/M metagenome (GOLD analysis project Ga0310695, IMG submission 203882) | Bovine rumen microbial communities from Lethbridge, Alberta, Canada - RJG_04 (v2) (version 2) | ecosystem: Host-associated > Mammals > Digestive system > Stomach > Rumen | place: Canada... | reverse complement strand
GAAAGGCTTTAGGACAAAGCTAAGGTCTTAGTAAAAACAAAAAAAAACCGAATATCGGGAATGCTCCTGATATTCGGTTTATTGTTTATAGACTTCATATATATTCTTTATATTCGGTTATCTTCTTCCTGTTTTCGTCATTGGGACACCCACATTGCAGTACACCAACATTGATTATCAATTACTTATAGAACTTTCTCAAAAAGGTGACGAAAACAGGAAATAGTAAGACTTCACAGCTATACCATTCCAACATTACCGGCAACAGGTATTGCCATTCCCTCCCCTCGGGGAGGGTTAGGGAAGGGCTTGAGTTAGGTGAAGGGCTACTTCCCTTATTCCCCCAGCATCTGTTCGATCTCCTGCTGCTTGAGGATACAGAGGATCTTATGACCGTCGGGCGTGTAGTTGACATTACCACAGAGGAAGAGGCTGTTGACGATATTCTCCATCTCGTCGTTCTGAAGCACCTGACCGTAAGGAATCGCGGCGGCACGCGCCATTGTCAAAGCCAGTTGTTCATTGACCTTCTGTAAAGCCTCATCACCCGTAGCGTGAACACCGTCAAGCATGTCGTGGAGAAGATCCATCACGTTGATGCCGTCAAGACCTTCCGGCATAGCATTGACCGACCACGTACTGCCGCCTAAACTTGTAAGTTCAAAGCCCATCATCTGCAACTCCGGCATAATCTGTCCCAAGGTCACCTGCTGCTGCGCCGTGAGCTGCAACGACTCAGGGAAGAGCACCTTCTGCGCCCGCATTTTCTTTGCCTCCAGCTGCTTCTGATACTGTTCGAAGAGAATTCGGATATGCGCCCTGTGCTGATCCACAATCATCAGCCCCGACTTCACGGCTGTCATGATATATTTTCCCTTATACTGATAGTGCGAGGGTGCCTTTTCCTCCAGCACCTGCTTTGTACCTGCTGTCGCACTCTTCTCCTGGGGGAAGAGATCCTCAGGCTCGGAAGACGGTACATGATTGAAAGACGCTGACGAGGCACCACCCATCAACGCGTCAAAGTCAGCAAATGCTGATGCTGTGCTGCCCATGCGGGAGACGTGAAAGCCTTCTGAGCCCATCTGAGAGGCTTGGAAGCCTTCTGACCCCATACGTGAAGGATGACCGGTCCCACCGGACGATGGTGCCGGAGCAGTGAAAGGATTGTATTGCGGATCAAAGTCCACCTTGGGCATAGAAGCCCCATTGTCGGGATCGAAGACAGGAATATCAGGCTTACCCTCCGTGTCGAAATCCAGCGTAGTGGCATTGCTGAAGATACCCACAGCGTCCTTGACGGCCGCGTTGAGGATCTGCCACACCGCCTGCTCGTTTTCAAACTTAATCTCCGTCTTGGTAGGATGGATATTGACGTCGATATCTTTTGGCGAGACATCGAAATAGAGGAAGAAGGGCACCTGTTCGCCCTGAGGGATCAGCCGGTCAAAAGCCGACATCACCGCCTTGGCAAAATAAGGATGGCGCATATAGCGGCCATTGACAAAGAAATACTGATGGGCATTCTTTTTCTTTGCCGACTCCGGCTTGCCCACAAAGCCATGGATGCCACAGAGCGAGGTCTCCACCTTCACGGGCAGGAGGTCCTGGTTGAGACGGTTGCCAAAGACATCGACGATGCGCTGGCGCAAGCCACAGGCCCGCAGGTTGAGCAGTTCCGTGTCGTTGCTGTGCAGACGGAAGACGATCTCGGGATAGACCAGCACGATACGCTGGAATGCCGTCAGGATGTTGTTGAGCTCGGTATTGTTGGACTTGAGAAACTTGCGGCGCGCGGGGACATTGAAGAAGAGGTTCTCCACCATGAAGTTGGAGCCTTCGGGACATGCACACGGCTCTTGCCCTGTCACCTTACCACCGGCGATGGACAGATGCGTGCCGATGTCTTCGCCTTGTTGCCGCGTCTTCAGTTCCACCTGCGCTACGGCAGCGATCGACGGCAGAGCTTCGCCACGGAACCCCATGGTATGGAGGTCGAAGAGGTCGTCGGCCTTGCGGATCTTCGACGTGGCATGTCGCTCAAAGGCCAGTCGTGCGTCGGTCTCGGACATGCCCTTACCGTCGTCAATGACCTGAATGGACGTGCGCCCGGCATCGACTACAGCGACGTCGATGTGCTTGGCGCCGGCGTCGACAGCATTCTCTACGAGTTCCTTGATGACCGAGGCGGGGCGCTGGATAACCTCACCGGCCGCGATTTGGTTGGCTACTGAGTCTGGAAGAAGTTGAATAATATCACTCATAACGTCATAACATCAAAACAAACAAAACAACACACAAGAGGATGAGCACGATGAGCAGTAGATTACCGGAAAGCAAGCCGGGCCGTCGACGACGCACACGACTGTCAGCAGACAGAAAAGTGCCGCGCAGAATCTCCGGACGGAAACGGCGCAAGGTCTCGGCGTCGTCAGTACGTGAGTGCTCTCCCTCCCTACCCTCTTTGGAGGTCTGTCCTTCAGCGGCGAGTTCCTCGCGCGCGTGCTCCTCCAGTTGGCGCAGTCGTTCCTTCCGCTCATCGTAGTAGATGAACGTATGATGGAAGGGACGGGGACGACGGGAAGTGAAGAACATAAGCTGAGATGATTAGACCGATCGTTTACTTTATTTTTTAATGCTCACACAGAGACACGGAGTCACGGAGATGCTGATCATTCCTCAACATAGCGAAGCCACCTTTGTGTGCTCTATATATAATAAGGTGTCCTTGTCTTTCTCTGTGACTCCGCGTCTCTGTGTGAGGGAAATTACCGGCAAGAGGGTTAGGGCGGCCACGGAGGGCCGCCCCTACACCGTCTCCCTTGCGCACGAATGGGTTTCGCCTTTCCCTCCCCTTGGGGAGGGCTAAGGAAGGGCTGAGTGGCTCCCCCTTCTATCTCTTATGCGAGCGTGCTGCCCTCTTTTGCGGCGGGACCTGATGTCCTTTCGCTTCTGTCGTGGCCGCAGCAGGCTCTGCCGCCTTCTGCGTACCGGCCTGACTGCCGATCTGCTGAATTGGTGCGGCATGGCGCTTGATATGTTTCAACTCTGTTCCCGAAGCTTTCGCTTTCCAGTTAAACACATCATCCTTGTCCTTGGGTCGGATATAATCAAACCACGCAAAGACATCGAGTTTTTCCTTGCCTGGCGGAATTTGTGTCATCGGATAGAGCGTACCCTGGGCTTTCGGCATCCAGATACGTTCCAGCTTGCGCTGGTCGTTGACAAAAGAGCGCATGGTGTCGGTCTCGATATAGTTGAGTCCGATCAGCGTGCTGTCCTTGTCGTCGACAGGGAAGAAGATCGCCCGCACATTGCCTACGGCATCGCTGCGTCTGATCTTTCCGCCGAGGAAATAAGCAAACATATTGGTGGAGGACACCTGATTGTAGTGTGTGGAGTCTTGCATGAATTCGATGGAGAGAGCCTGTCCGAGGACGTGGGCCTCACGGATCGTGGTGTCGTTCATAAACGTCAGGATCTTCTCACCCAAGAGCTGCCGCTGTCCGTTCCAGAGGATCGGATCGCGGTACATCGTCATGCACGAGTCTTTGGAGTTGAAGACCAATGAGTCGCAGACCGCCTGCGCGTCGTTGCGGAAGATGCGCACACGGGGATAGCAATGCACCTTGCGGTAGACCGAGTCTGTGTTGATATGAAAGGTCTCCACGCGCATCGTGTCGCCGTGCATCCACAGCGTGTCGGGACGGGAGTAGTCCATGACGAGCGCACGCCCCGTGGCAAAGCCGCGTCCGGTCTTCTCGTTGTAGACGACAAGGTGAGCCGTGAGCCGGTTCTTATTGCGCTTATCGACATAGATCACATTGCCCTGTCCATAGTTGCGCCCGGTTTTGCTATTATAGAATAAGGTGTCGGCTGTGATCGTCTTCTCCTTGTTGACGACTGTCGAGCGTCCGTAGAGGTCGGCCTTGTCGGTCTTGGTATTGAAGTAAGCGTCGGTGGTGGTGATGACGTTCTGCCCATTGATGATACGTGAGGCGCGCGGTGTGCCCTGTCCCTTGTCGGGCGTATACTGTCCGACGACATGCGCCCGCGAAGTACGGGTGTCGTAATAGAGCGTATCTGTGGAGACGCGTGTCTTCGGCGTATGAAGCTGCACATCGTAGTAGAAGACAGCCTGTTTGGTCTCGGTATTGTACTCGCCCCAGTCAGAACTGAGCTTACTCGTACCGTCGATGAGCCGTCCGCCACGGAAGAAATAGGCGTTGTTGTAGAGCCGGTCGTAGTTCAGCGAGTCGGTGTAGAGCGTCTGCCGGGCATGATGGAGCACGACATCGTTGCGGGCCTCCATGAGCTGCTCCTCACCATCGTACCACGCACGCTGACAGGTGAGCGTGATGTTGTCCTGCGGCTGACGGAAATGCACATGTCCCATGGCGCGCACGGAATTTGTGGTCTGATAGAAATATGCTGAGTCGCACGTCAGCGTGGCACCCCTGTGAAGAAAGTGCACGTGTCCCTTGACGATCTGCGCGTCGGGATTAGGGCCGTACATGTCGAACTTCAATTCGTCGGCATGTACGAGATAGACCCTGTTGTCCACCGCCTTGCGCTTGCGGGGCGCGGCAATGGCGGTCAGCATACAAAGTGCAAAGAGGCATAGAGCCGTAAGAGAAACGGCTCCATGCCTATATGATAAGTGTTGGAAAAATCTGCGGAACGTCATCTGATCCATCCCTGATACTGAAATTTACAATCTTTATAGCGGTCGTTGACCCTGACATAAGTATGCTTGATCTTGTCGACGACCCAGTCATTGAGCACTTTCTCACGCTCCTTGGCCAGGACGACATCCTTCATCACCTGGAAGTCCTCCGTGATGGTGGCACGGTGTCCTTCCACCCGGCTCTTGAGCTTGATGATGCAAGCGACCGTCTTGTTCTTGTTGTTGATACGTGTGAAAGGTGCGGAGATCTCACCGACCTTCATCGTGTCGACGACTCTTGCGATCTCTGTAGGCAACTCCTTCATCTGGAAACGTGAGGTCATGCCGTCAGACGTACTGTTGGACATGAGGCCTTGGTTGTTCTTCGTGTCTTTGTCATCAGAGATATAGGAGGCACCGGCCTCGAAGGTGAACTTACCATTGACGATATCAGTGCGTATGGAGTCGAGGCGATGCTCGGCGGCGTCAATATCGTCCTGCGCAACCTTTGGTCTGAGCAAGATGTGTCGCACATTGATTTTGTCACCACGTTTGTCGATGAGCTGAATGATATGATAGCCGAATTCCGACTCCACGATTTTAGACACCTTCTTTGGATCGGTCAGGTTGAAAGCCACTTGGGCGAAAGCAGGATCGAGCATACCACGCCCCATGAAGCCCAGTTCACCACCCTGACGGGCAGAGCCCGGATCCTCGGAGTAAAGACGTGCCAAAGTGGAGAAGCTTGTCTCACCATTGTTGATACGATCGGTGAACCCACGAAGCTCGTCCTTGACACGGTTGATCTCACTCTGCTTGATCTTCGGAGAGACCTGTATCACCTGCACTTCCACTTCTGTTGGTACATAGGGCAGACTGTCCTTTGGTACATTGCGGAAATAGCTGCGCACGTCGGCCGGCGATACCTTCACATCCTCGACAAGCTTCTGCTTCATCTTCTGGATGAGCTGTTGGTTCTTGAACTCATCGTGCATGTCGTTGCGGATCTCATTGATGGACTCCTTGCGATACTCTTCAAGTTTCTCCTGACTACCCGCGATCTCTATCCAGCGGTTGAGCTGCTGCTGCACACCGGCGGCGATCTCTGACTCACTGACCTCGATAGAGTCGATCTCGGCCTGATGGAGGAAGAGCTTCTGCACGGCAAGCTGTTCGGGAATGGCACAGTCGGGATTGCCACCCCACGTCATGCCTTCCTGCTGGCCCTGCATACGCATCATCTCTACATCGGACTTGAGGATAGGCTCGTCGCCCACCACCCACACGACTTCGTCGATGACACTACTCTCGGGTATCGGAGCCTCTTCCTTAGCTGTGCTGTCATGTGACGTAGAGTCCGAAGCCCCACGACTCAGAGAACCCGTCAAACCGGGTACCGTGGTCATGGCCGAAAGAGAGGCCACAGCCAACAAAAGTGCTGCGACAAAAGGGATATGGCGCTTATTGATTATTTTCATATTGCTATTTCTGATCTGTTGATCTGTTTCTTACTTGACCGTGTCGACGACAGCCTCATTGACGGTAACGGGATACTTGCGGCGAAGCTGCTCTACCCATTCCTTTTCCAAGGCATCCTGGTAATCGGCAACAACGAGTTCACGCACGTCGTCCATCTCTTTGGGTGCTTTGAGCTTCTTGCCGTAGACAGCCATATAGGGATAGTCCTTGACAGGCTTGGCAATTGTGTCCTTGCCGAAGATCTCTTTGTCAACCAAAGCGTTGTCACCCATGCGGAAGATACCCTTCTCCACACGGATACGTAGCACGGAGTCGGCATTGAAAGTGGTGCGGAGCTTTGCTGCCCACTGGCTGAACGGCAAGTGCTTCACTGCTTTCTTCACTCGATCTATATCCTCCTGTGCACGTGTGCAATAGGCGATACCTTTGAAACGCGGTGCATCCCAACGATAGCGCTTGCGGTTCTTGCGGAAGTACTGTTCCAAACCAGCCTCGTCATTCTTGGCTTTTTCCCATACCATGCTGTCGGCGATGGCAAAGAGCAACAGGCCGTCGTGGTATTCTTGGATGAGATACTTCAAGTTGGGGTCTTGCTTCTCCATCTCTTCCCGCTTGGCCGTCAGCACAGCGTCGGGAGTGGTATGGCGTTGCTTAGCCAGTGTGTCAAGCTTCTGATTGATGATTTGCTCACGCAGGTTGCGCTGGTCGATGAACCGGAGAATGTCGGCACGCTGACTGTCGTAAGAGAAGAAAGGCTGGTGACCTTGTCTTAAAACGATATGCCAACCGGCTGGTGAAAGGAAAGGCTTGCTCAGCTGACCGTCTTTAAGACTCCACATCTGATTCTCGAATTCAGGAAAGGTCTGGCCCTTGACAATCCAAGGCAACTGACCACCCTCACCAGCGGAACCCGGGTCTTGTGACACTTTGCGGGCCAACGCAGCGAAGTCCGCCCCATGCTGCAAAGCATTATAGACCGAGTCGATACGTTGCTTGGCAACCTTCTCCTCATCGGGTGTAGCCTTTTGCTTCATGGCGATTAGGATATGCGAGACCCGCACCATGCCACCATTGCCGTCGATGCGCTGGCGGGCCTCCTCATAGATTTTCCTGGCCTCAGCCTCGATGTCCGCACTGTCGATCATAGCCGGACGGATCTGCTGGTCGCGATAACCGGCAAACTCCTTCTTGTAGGACGACAGGGTGTCGAGATGCGCATCCTTGGCAGCCTCCACCTTCAACTTATAGTTGATAAACAGCGGCACATAGTCACGCACACTCTTACGGTCGAGCACACCATTGGTGTTGTTCTTTTTATAGGAATACGCAAACTCAGAGCGAAGAACCGGATGACCGTTGACGGTCATGATGACGGGATCGTCGCTCTGAGCAAAAGAGAGGGTGCCACACAAAAGCATGGCGCCCACAAAGATATGTTTCCTTGAAAATAATTTGTTCATGCAATCAAATGATTACTCAGGACGTGAGTAGTTCGGAGCCTCACTTGTGATCGTAATATCATGAGGATGGCTCTCAAGCACACCGGCATTGGTGATACGGGTGAACTTAGCGTCGTGCAGACGTACGATGTCAGCAGCACCACAATAGCCCATACCTGAGCGCAGACCACCGACGAGCTGATAGATGACCTCCTGGACAGTGCCCTTGTAAGGCACACGGCCGGCGATACCCTCCGGCACGAGTTTCTTGGCATCGCGGATGTCGTTCTGGAAATAGCGGTCACGGGAGCCGTTCTTCTGTTCCATGGCTTCCAAAGAACCCATGCCACGATAGCTCTTAAACTTACGTCCGTTGAAGATGATGGTCTCACCAGGACTCTCCTCGGTACCGGCTACGAGAGATCCGATCATCACACTGCTACCACCGGCAGCCAAAGCCTTGACAATGTCACCGGAATAGCGCAGTCCACCGTCAGCGATCAATGGCACATCGGTACCCTTCAATGCGGAATAGACATCATAGACAGCACTCAGCTGAGGCACGCCGACACCGGCAACAACACGCGTGGTGCAGATAGAACCCGGACCGATACCCACCTTGACAGCGTCTGCGCCGTTGTCAACGAGATACTTGGCAGCCTCGCCAGTAGCGATATTGCCGACGATAACATCCAAGTTAGGGAAGGCAGCCTTCACATCATGGAGCTTACCCACCACTCCCTTGGAGTGGCCATGAGCGGTATCAATGACAATGGCATCAACACCAGCCTCTACCAAAGCCTGTGCACGGTCGAGCGTATCAACAGTGACACCGACACCGGCAGCAACACGCAGACGGCCCTTGTCGTCCTTGCAGGCCATCGGCTTGTCCTTGGCTTTCGTGATATCCTTATAAGTGATCAGACCCACGAGATGGTTGGCATTGTCAACCACGGGGAGTTTCTCTATTTTGTTTTCCTGAAGAATCTGTGCAGCAGCGGACAGATCTGTGCGCTGGTGTGTAGTGACCAGATTCTCTGATGTCATCACGTCGTCAACGAGTTTATCCATGTGACGCTCGAAACGGAGATCGCGGTTAGTGACAATACCCACGAGGTGGTTTTCTTCATCAACCACGGGAATGCCGCCGATATGATAGTCGTGCATCATATCCAAAGCATCCTTGACGGTGCGGCCGCGACGAATCGTGATCGGGTCATAGATCATACCGTTCTCTGCACGCTTGACGATGGCCACCTGACGAGCCTGCTCTTCGATAGACATATTCTTATGAATGACACCGATACCGCCCTCACGCGCAATGGCAATGGCCATTGACGACTCGGTCACCGTGTCCATGGCAGCCGTTACGAAAGGAACGTTGAGTTCGATGTGACGTGAAAACTTCGTTTTCAACGACACTTCCTTAGGAAGTACTTCTGAATAAGCAGGAATCAACAGGACATCATCAAATGTGAGTCCGTCCATCACAATTTTATCTGCAACAAATGATGACATAAAACGATTTTTAGAAATTTATTGCGTGCAAATTTACCAATAATTTTCCACATAGCGTAGCTCTTACTGTCTTTTTCTTAAGGCTTTAATGCTATTTAACGCCCATTTTCCGTAGTGGTGAAGGCTGTGGTTTCATGAGAACAAAAGCCCCCGACCGTCAAGGATGCTGCACGGCCGGGGGAGAAGATCGAAAACAAGGAAAAGAAAAGCGGACTATCTCACTTGCTTGACAACCCTGACGTAGCCGTCGGACAAGTGCTGGCGAACGACCGTCACGCCCTGAGGAAGAAGACCACCCAGGCGTCGCCCACTCAGATCGTAATACTCACTGGTCACCACCCGGGAATGGGAATCGAGGGCGATCTGCCCTACTGCCGTGACAGGCGTCGATCCGTCGTTGCTGACAAACACGTCACCGATGTAGAGCGGGCCACTGCCATTAGTCCAGAAGCCGGCAATATAGATATGACTGGGATCGACCGCCACGCCTTTCTCGTTGGTCATCTGATGCAAGTCGATCACCACCTTTTGTTTGCCAGTGAGCTCGACGATGGCCGGATTGGTCCAATAATTATTCTGGTCGAAAAGGCGGAACGAAGAAAAGACAGCAGCTGGCTGTTTCAGCTCCACCACTACATATTTATAAGCACTCAGGTCGAGGGGCGCGGCATACTGCCAGCCACCAAAGCCATAGGTGCCCGTCAGGAGATAGCCGTCGCTGCTGCGGAACGTGCCTTTCTCCCAGATGCTGGGATTGAACTTACCATCGACGAGTGGGAAATGCGTCACCTTGACGTTAATGTCAAGCGTGAGGCTGTTGCCAAAGACGTCGGTGTAGGTCACGCTGACGGTGGCCTCGCCGGGTGTGGTGCCTGCGACGATGGCCCCCTGCTCCACGCTGGCCACTTCGGGACGGGAGCTTCTGATCACGCAACTGCCCACCACATTGGTTTGCAGGCCAGAGGCGGAAACGAGCGTGACGTTGAGTGTCTGCCGCTCGCCGGGCAACAGTGTCAAGCGCGTGGTGTCGACACGAAGGTCCGCCATGGTCAGGTCGGCTTTGCTGAATGTCTTCAGGGTGCCGGGAGCATAGAAAGCGTCCTCGGAGAAAGTGGGCTCTGTGGAGAACCAGTCAATATCCACATGTCCTCCATTGGCTTTTGTGGCCTGGTTGAAGAGGTAGAAGCGGTTGCCGACGAACACCTTGAGCGTGTAGCGCATCTTCAGCGTGGGACCAAAGGCGTGCCACGTGGCGTTGTCGGTACTGTAGTAGAACGTTGCCGTGGCGTTGCCGAAATTGGCACGGGCCCGCAGATAGACCACGTCGGCACTGATCTCAGGTCCTTCCTGCCGCTCTTCGGCAACGGTCCGGCCATTGTCGTCGTAAGCCGAGCGCATGGCGACAAGATGACGTTTGCCGTTGGAGGCAGCAATGCCAATGTAGGCATACGGGTCCTGGAAGACGGCCAGTCCGGCAACATCACCGTCGGCCATGCCACTGACATCGATCTTGACCGTGCCATAGCTGTCAGCCACCTGCCGGGCGGCCGTACCCTCAGCGGCTGTACCGAGGATGCGTGTGGTGAGTGAGTTGCGGGTCTGCATGAGGTCGGAGGTGACGCCTGTGGTACGAAGCCGCAACCAGCCCGGTCGCTCAAACAGACTCCATGCCGTGGGATCGGCGTTGTGGTTCCATTCCCACATCTTGCCGAGGGAGGCCCCCGTAAAGGTCTCATTGGCCGTCAGCGTTGCAGCAGGATAAGCCTGTCCCACATTGGGTTTGGGATAGGCTTTTCCATCCTTGGACACGTCGACGCCGTCGTTGCCGATCACGGGCCAGCCGTCTCTCCACACCACGGGTTCGAGATAAGGCACACGTCCGATGGCACCGGCATCCTTGAAGAGAATGGTCCACCACTCACCGGTCTGTGTCTGTACCAAAGTGCCCTGATGGATATGCTGATGGGCGAAGACACGTGTAGGATGCTCTTCGTAGGGACCCATCGGCGCTTTGGAGCGGAAGATGGTCTGTGAGCCCTCGGTACCGCCATAGGTCGCATAGATATAGTAATAGTCTCCGATGTGGTACATATGACTGCCCTCACAGCCATTGCCCACACTGATGATCTTCTTGCTCTCCTGTGCCTTGAAATCAGAGGAGAGGCGCGTGACAGTGATGTCACCGATGCCGCTGGCTACATAGATGTTGCCGTCGCCATCCGGACCATCGTCGAAGAGAAAGCCCGAATCGTAGTAGAAGCCATCGAGCTTCTTCATCTGCCACACTCCCTCGGGATCTGTGGCGGTGAGCATGAAGTCGCCACCGTCATCGCCAAAGGCAATGAAGTTGAGAAAGAATTTTCCGTCGTGGTATTTCAGGCTCGGTGCCCACTGGCCCTGACTGTAATGATTCTTACCGTTGAGCAGGTTGTAGGCATCGGAATTGTTGATTTGCAGTAACGGATTGGCACAGTACTGCCAGTTGACCAGGTCGTGGGACTTGAGCAACGTGATACCCGGGAAATGGAACATGGTCGTGGAGGCATAATAATAGGTGTCGCCCACGCGGATCACATCGGGATCGGGGAAGTCGGCATTGATAATCGGATTGACAAAAGTGCCATCGCCGCGGTCAGCGGTATAGCCCTGGGTGTAAGCGGGCATGGCATAGTCGCGACGGGCATAGTCGCGATACCACTGGAAGCAGGCCTCTCCACACGCCTCAGCGACCTCCTGAAAGGCAGGACGCACCGTGCCGGTGGACAGATAATGGTCGATGTCGATATAGCATCCCGTTCCGGAGAGCGTCATGGAGATATTGCCATAGTGGTCGAGCAACTGCTTGTAGGTCTTGCCCCACTTGGAAGTAGACGCCGTGGCCCATGTGCCATAGTTGGCAGGCACCCATTCACCATGCTCGTTGTAGTGTCCGGCTCCCGGCTTCTCAGGACTCCAGTCGACCTCCGTGATGATGACGGGATGGGTGTCAACCACCGGCACGGACTCATGGAACTGCCGGATGCCATTTTCCGCATCGGTCTGGCTGTCACTTGTGCCATACCAGCCGGGATAATCATGGACGGCATAGCCGATATTATAACCGCGGATGGGATAAGTGGCGTAGCCGCGATAGTTGCTCTGCCATCCACTTCCCGGCACCCAGATGATGCCGGTGAAGCCATTAGCACGTATTTTGTTGACGATAGGCTGGAAGAACTGTTGCAACGCTTGGGGTGTCTCTTGTCCTGTGCTGTCAGTGACCTGCACAGGTTCATTGGCCAATTCGATGGACAGCTGTCCGGCATATTTGCGCACGGAATCGTTGCGTGAGACAATGTCCCACACGGTCATGAGATATTGCTGGTATTCACCTCCGGCCTGAATGGTCTTGGGACACACCCCCGGCGGGCGCATGACTACATAGAGTCCATGCCCCACGGCCTTGCGTGCCAAAGGGAAGTAGAGTGAGCGAAGGTACTTCTCGAGACGCTGAGCGCTGAACCGACTGATGTCAGCCTCGCCCGACTCCTTGCCGTCGCTTTTCTTGTCGGGATCATTGGTCCAACAAGGATCGAGATGAAGACGGAAGACGTTGGCGAAGGCTCCTTGCGTCGTGTCGGTAATGGCCGTATAGAGCTTGTCGAAATATTGCAGGCAAGCATCGACATGGGCATCGTCGGCATTATTGCCCCAGCGCCAGGAATTGAAATAAGGACTCGGCGTGTCCATCACTCCATGGAGCACGACGGTATTGCCCTGTGGATCGTGCAACTGATTGCCGTCGACATGCAAAGGCGGCGTATGGCCGAAAGGTACTTGGGCCCAGGCGCCTACGGTCAGGCACAGACCAAAAATAGCAGATAGGATCGTTTGTTTCATATTGTGAATGATGCGTAATAGATATGCAAAGGTATGATTTCTCTGTCACACCAACTTCTTCCTGCGTTACACATACTTTCTATCTTGTTACACGACCCGTGAAAACACAAAAACACCCGTCCGCTCCCTGACAGAGCGGACGGGCGTATGATTGAAGCTGTCCGTGACATGAATATCCGAAAAACCAGGCAAAGATCAGTTGGCCTGCTCGGAAAGAAATTTGATCAGCACAAGACGCACTTTTTCTTCAGCGGTGAGACCACCATCGTCGTCATAGATCTCACATTCATCGATGGCCGTGTCGACATCATCGGTATCGCTGTTGCGGAAATAGTCATAGATGTCGTCAACCTCATCGGGGTCAATTACGTCTTCGTCATCGAGGTAGTAACTGATATTAACCTTCATGCCACTGTTGACAATGGACTCGATGTCGTCGATCAGATCATCGAAACCGCAGCCCTGCATAGAGGCGATCTCATCCAAGGGTACACGTCGGTCGATGAGCTCGATGATCTTCAACTTCTTCATCGACTTCTTGGGCAGGCTGATGACACGCATCATGTCCACCCGCTGGATATTGTTGTCCTCACAATACTTCTTGATAAGATCCACGAAGGGCTTTCCATATTTATGTGCTTTGCCCTGCCCTACGCCTTGTATCTGCTGCAGTTCTTCCAAGCTGACGGGAAAACTCGTCGCCATCTGCGACAGCGAGATGTCCTGGAAGATCACATAAGGCGGAAGGTTATGCTTGCGGGCCACATCCTTGCGCAGGCCTTTGAGCAAGCCAAGCAACTCCTGGTCGAGGGCACTTACGCCACCTTCGGCATTCTCCTCCACGTCGTCGTATTCCCGGTCGTGAACTGCAAAGAACGGCTTCGGACTCTTGATAAACATCCTGCCCTCGGGCGTCAGCTTCAACAGTCCAAAGTTCTCCACATCCTTACGGATATAATGCGAGATCATAGCCTGACGGATGACTGGGTTCCAAATGGTGGAGTCCTCCTCATTGAGTTTGGCTCCAGCACCGAACTCCGGCAGTTTGTTGTGACCATGGCGCACGATGTTGTCCGTAGCACGCCCTTTGACAAAGTCGGTGATATAAGCCTGGTCGAAGTTTTCCTTCACGGCCTTGATGGCATTGAGGACGATGAGCAAAGCATCAGTAGCCTCGAACTGCTTTTGCGGATGCAGGCAGTTGTCACAATTGCCACAGTTGTCCTGCGGGTACTCCTCACCAAAATAGTGGAGCAGCATCTTGCGGCGGCAAACCGAAGACTCGGCGTAGGCCTTGGTCTCCTGCAAGAGCTGATAGCCGATCTCCTTCTCATTGACATCTTTGTTCTCCATGAACTTCTCGAGTTTTTTCAGATCCCTTGGAGAATAGAAAGCGATGCAGATGCCCTCGCCACCGTCACGCCCGGCTCTACCGGTCTCCTGATAGTAGCCTTCAAGACTCTTGGGGATGTCGTAATGGATGACAAAGCGCACATCGGGTTTGTCGATGCCCATGCCAAAGGCGATGGTCGCCACGATGACATCGATCTCTTCCTTCAAGAAGTCATCCTGCGTCTTTGTGCGCAACTCCGAGTCCAGACCGGCATGATAGGGTGCCGCCTTAAAGCCATTGATCTGGAGTTTCTTGGCCAGCTCCTCCACCTTCTTGCGCGAGAGGCAATAGATGATGCCGCTTTTGCCGGGATGCTGCTTGATAAACCGGATGATCTGGCTGTCGGTGTCTTCCTCGCTGATCTTCGGCCGCACCTCATAGTAGAGGTTCGGCCGGTTGAAGGAACTGCGGAACTCTTCCGCGTCGAGGATGCCGAGGCTCTTCTTGATGTCCGACCGCACCTTGTCCGTGGCTGTTGCCGTCAATGCGATCACTGGCACCGAATCGACATGCTGTATCTCGGCAATGCGGTTGATGGTAGGGCGGATATTGCGGTACTCGGGGCGGAAGTCGTGTCCCCACTCCGAGATACAGTGTGCCTCATCGATAGCATAGAAAGAGATATGGAAAGAAGAGAAGAACTCCAGGTTCTCCTCTTTATTAAGAGATTCAGGAGCCACATACAACAACTTCGTGCGCCCGCTGTGCACGTCATCCATCACCCGGTTGATGGCAGCCCGGTTGAGCGACGAGTTGAGAAAGTGGGCCAGACCGTCTTCCTCTGTCAGGCCATTGATGACATCAACCTGGTTTTTCATCAGTGCGATCAGAGGAGACACGACAATAGCCGTTCCATCCATGATCAGCGATGGCAGCTGATAGCACAGGCTCTTGCCGCCACCGGTAGGCATCAGCACAAAGGTGTTGTTTCCCGCCATAAGATTACGGATAATCGCTTCTTGGTCGCCCTTGAAATGATCAAAGCCGAAGTACTTCTTCAATGCTTGAGTCAAGTCCACTTCCTTAGTCATTGCATGTTCCTTAGATAATTCTTATTAATCATGTAATATGCAGAGAGCCGCATTTAACGGCCTCTGCCATTAGTCAGTTTCCTGCGTTTCTCCCAACCGGTTAGGCCGATTCGAGTCGCTGCAGATGAGCCTTGTCCAATTGCTGCTTGGCATAGTCAAGCGTTACCTCAAACTTCTTGATGCGTCTAGACGGTACATCAAACATGGCATCCATCATCACCTCCTCAACAATAGAGCGCAAGCCTCGAGCGCCAAGCTTGTACTCCACAGCCTTATCGACGATGAAGTCGAGAGCTTCCTCGGTAAAGGACAACGTGATGTGATCCATCTCAAACAGTTTGATGTACTGCTTGACAATAGAGTTTTTCGGCTCCACCAAGATACGGCGCAATGCGTCACGGTCCAAAGGATTGAGATAGGTCAGCACCGGCAGACGGCCAACCAACTCTGGAATCAGGCCAAACGACTTCAAGTCTTGCGGAAGAATATACTTCATCAGATCACCGCGGTCGATATGCCGGGCATTCTGCACAGAGTTATATCCTACCGTATGCGTGTTGAGTCGCTGTGCTATCTTGCGCTCGATGCCGTCGAAGGCACCACCACAGATAAACAGGATGTTCTTGGTATTGACATGCACATAGTCCTGGTCAGGATGCTTGCGGCCGCCCTTTGGCGGTACGTTGACCATGGTTCCCTCCAAGAGTTTGAGCAAGCTCTGCTGTACGCCCTCACCACTGACATCGCGTGTGATGCTGGGGTTATCGCTTTTGCGTGCAATCTTGTCAATCTCATCGATGAAGACAATACCCCGCTCGGCAGCGGCCACATCATAGTTGGCTACCTGAAGCAGACGGCTCAGAATGCTCTCCACATCCTCGCCGACGTAACCGGCCTCAGTAAACACCGTAGCGTCGACAATGGTGAAAGGCACGTCGAGCAACTTGGCGATGGTGCGGGCCAACAAAGTCTTACCCGTACCCGTAGAACCTACCATGATGATGTTGCTCTTCTCGATCTCCACGCCATCATCGTCCGAGGGCTGGAGCAAACGCTTGTAGTGGTTATACACAGCCACCGACAGATAGCGCTTGGCCTCATCCTGTCCAATGACATACTCGTCGAGATATTTCTTGATTTCCTTTGGCTTGGGTATACGCGCCTTCTTGCGGAAAGCCTCATTGGACTTTGCGCTGGCCTCCTCATCCACGTTACCGAGTACACCGGTATCCTTCACTATCTTGTAAGCCTGCATAGCACAGTCCTCACAGATATAACCGTTGAGTCCTGTGATGAGCAATTTTACCTGTGATTCGTCACGACCACAGAAGCTACATACTTTTTTCGGCATGTTTTCTTATTCCTCCTGGTTACTAAGATTATTGCTTTCTTGCCAACACCGTATCAATCATGCCATACTCCTTAGCCTCCTCGGCGGTCATCCAGTAATTACGGTCACTGTCTTTCCACACCTTTTCGTAAGGCTGATGAGAGTGATTGGAGATGATGGTATAGAGTTCTTTCTTAAACTTCTGAATCTCGCGGGCCTCGATCTCGATGTCCGATGCCTGGCCTTGCACACCGCCTAAGGGCTGGTGGATCATCACGCGGCTATGAGGCAGTGCGGAACGCTTGCCCTCCGTACCGGAGACGAGCAGCACAGCAGCCATAGAGGCAGCCATACCCGTACAGATCGTTGCCACATCGCTGGTGATGAACTGCATGGTGTCATAGATACCCAGTCCGGCCGTCACGCTACCGCCGGGAGAGTTGACATAGATGGAGATGTCCTTGCCGTTGTCGACAGAGTCGAGGTAGAGCAACTGAGCCTGAAGGGTATTGGCTGTATAGTCGTCGATCTCCGTTCCCAAGAAGATGATGCGGTCCATCATCAGTCGTGAGAAGACATCCATCTGAGTGACATTGAGCTGACGCTCTTCGAGGATATACGGATTGAGATATTGTTGTTGCGCCTTAACCACATCATCCAGAGCCAGTCCGTTCATGCCTAAATGCCCCGTGGCAAATTTTCTAAAGTCGTTGTTCATTCGATTTCCTTAATATATTCAATGTTAATAGTCAAATACGAGAAAAGAGGTTATCCGCTCTTTTTACTGGTTTCAAACCTATTCTTCGTGTTGATTACACAAAGATAATAAAAAAAGCTGATAACCTCTTCAATCAAGAGATTATTTTTTATTAAAATCTATTTTATGCGCGCATTACTCGCCCATCATCTTGTTGAAATCATCGAGGCTGATCTCTTTCTTGTTCAGCTTGACGACTTTCTTCAGGGCATCAGAGAGCTTCACGTCGATGGCACGATCCACAAAGCCCTGGGCATTCTCACGCTTCTTGAGGAGCTCATCAGCGTAGTTGTTGATGTACTCTTCAGGAACGTTGCTCATGCCATACTGAGCAAACTGGATGCGAGCAGTCTCACGGGCAGCTTCCTTCACATCATTGTCATCAACCTTGATGCCAGTCTGCTCAGAGAGTTTGTTGCGGATCAGGCTCCAGTTGAGCTCCTTGAGGCTTGCCTCGTAGTTCTTGTCGATCATCTCGTTGAGCTTCTTCTCGTCCTTCTCCTTGCTGCCCTGCTTCATGACACGCTTCAGAAGAGCATCGGGATAAGTCAGCTGACCGATCTTGTCCTCAGCATACTTGCGGACATCGAGCAGGAACTTGTAGTCGCTGTCGCGAACGAGCTGCTCCTTGAGTCCCTCGGCGATCTTGTCACGGAATTCCTTCTCGTCCTTCACGGCATCCTTACCGAAGGTCTGATCGAAGAGTTCCTGATCCACAGCATGCTTCTGGAAACGCTGGATACCAGTCACCTGGAAGCTGAAATCGCCCTGATAGTTGGCAACCAGATCCTTCTCGATCTTCAGCAAAGAAGAGATCTGCACCTCATTGCCGTCGTATGCCTTAGAAGGATTGAAGGTGATGATGTCACCCTTCTTTGCGCCCTCGAAGAGTTTCTTCTGGTCGTCGTTCTTCAGATAGTTAGGCATCAGCACAGCACCCTCGACGGTCAGACCGCCTTCCTTGGTGTTGCCTTTCTCGTCGAGCTCGCGGATGTCACCCTTGAGCATATCGTTTTCCTGATATTCCTCAACATCGACATATCCGCCAAGACGATTGGCAAACATATCCACCTGCTTGTCAACGAGAGCATCGTCGACAGTGATCTCATAATAGTCGACAGTATCCTTGTCGCTCAGCTCGATATTGAACTCAGGAGCGACAGCGATGTCGAACATGAAAGTATAAGGAGCCGGTTTCTCCAGATCCTGAGGCTCCTGCTTGTCAGAGGCCAGAGGTTCACCGAGCATCTGAATCTTGTTGTCAGCAATATACTTCTGGATTTGATCGTTGAGCACCTTGTTGATGGCGTCCATCTTGGCACTGGGCTCAAACTGACGTCTGATCATGCCCATAGGAGCCTTACCTGGGCGGAAGCCGGGGACATTAGCTCTTTTGCGGTACTCCTTGAGCTCCTTCTCGACATCGTTTTTGTAGTCATCTTCTTCGACAGTGATGGTCAACAGTCCGTTGATCTTGTCGGGATTTTCAAATGAAACTTTCATCTTTGGTTTATATTGTTTATGATTTATCTCCGTAAGGATTATTATGACTTATCTCCATAAGGAAACAGCAGACTCTTATCGCCCGTCAAGCGACAAGAGTCATATTGACTAGCAAAATTACGCATATTTTACCAATCTACCTAATATAAGGTGGAAAAATTTGTTTTTTTAACCATCCTCTACCCGCCATAAACTTCTGCAAGCAAAGACTTTCGGGATTGGGCAGCAAAGGCTCTGTCCTCCTCATTGGACTGGAACTTGCGGTAGACGAAGTTATCACTCAGATAGTTCTTTCTCACGATTTTGTTGGCAGCCAGTTCCTCGGGCAATCCCTGAAAGAGGATGCGGCCCTCGAAGAGCAGATAGGCGCGGTCGGTGATGGACAAAGTCTCCTGCACATTATGGTCAGTGATGAGGATGCCGATATTGCGGTATTTCAGTCGCCACACGATATGCTGAATGTCTTCCACGGCAATAGGGTCGACACCGGCAAAAGGCTCATCGAGCATGATGAACTTCGGGTCGATAGCCAGGCAGCGGGCAATCTCCGTACGACGGCGCTCACCACCGGAGAGGCGGTCACCCTTGTTCTTCCTCACCTTATTGAGTCGGAACTCGCTGATCAGACTTTCCAACTTATCGAGTTGTTCCTGGCGCGAGAGCTTTGTCATCTCCAGCACTGCCATGATATTGTCCTCCACGCTCAGCTTCCGGAATACGCTGGCCTCCTGCGGCAAGTATCCGATACCGGCCCGTGCGCGCTTATAGACAGGGAACTTTGTGATTTCCTTATCATCGATGAAGACATGGCCCTCGTTGGGCACGATCAATCCCGTCGTCATGTAGAAAGAGGTCGTCTTACCGGCACCGTTAGGTCCGAGCAATCCCACGATCTCACCCTGTTTGACATTAAACGTGACATGATCAGCCACGGTACGTTTACCATAGCGCTTGACCAGTCCCTCAGCATGCAACTCCTTATGTTTCAACTTGCTCATGAGCAACTTGTCCACTTCCTCGGGAGTCATGTGCTCCACATCGGGGCGTGCCTCAGTCTGAGCAGCCTCTTCGGTTGCGTTTTCCTCGGCAGTCTGCAATGGTTGCTGGTCTTCCGTATCCTGCTGTACAGGTGCTTGTAATGTTTCGTCCATGATAATAGTTTTGAATGCAAAAATACTAAAAAAACACCTAATAACATTGATAAAAGCAAAAACTCTTCTGTTTATTGCAGTTTTTTATGGGATTTTGGTTACTTTTGCATCATCAAATAGGTTATAGCCCATGCTTTTATTGAAGTTGCTTCATCGTTATCTCACCACCTTCGGACGTTATCTCATCTTGATGGGACGCACCTTTGCGCGTCCGGAACGAATGCGCATGTTTATGAAGCGCTATGTGAAAGAGATGTCCCAGCTGGGAGTCGACTCCATCGCCATCGTGCTGATGATCAGCTTCTTCATCGGTGCGGTCATCTGTATCCAGATGAAGGTAAACATCTCCAGTCCGTGGATGCCGCGTTGGACAACGGGCTACACCACGCGCGAGATCATGCTTCTTGAGTTTTCCTCTTCCATCATGTGTCTGATCCTTTCCGGCAAGGTGGGGTCAAATATCGCCTCAGAGTTAGGCACCATGCGCGTCACACAACAGATCGACGCGCTCGACATCATGGGCGTGAACTCGGCCAACTATCTCATCTTGCCGAAGATTCTCGGCTTGGTGACTATCATGCCTTTCCTGGTGATCTTCTCGTCGGCCATGGGCATCGTTGGCGCTTATGCTACAGCTATCATCGGACACATGATGTCGCCCGACGATCTCACGGCCGGCATGCACCACGCTTTCAATCCCTGGTTTATGTGGATGAGCATCATCAAGAGTCTGTTCTTTGCCTTTATCATCTCCAGCGTATCGTCCTATTTCGGCTACACGGTGGAGGGAGGCTCCGTCGAGGTGGGCAAGGCTTCCACCGATGCTGTCGTATGCAGCAGTGTGCTCATCCTCTTCTCCGACGTTTTCCTTACGCAATTACTGAGTTAAGCTATGATAGAAGTCAAAAATCTCACGAAACGCTTTGAGGACAAGACCGTTCTCGACAACATCAGTGCAGTCTTTGAGACTGGCAAGACCAATCTCATCATCGGACAGAGTGGTTCCGGCAAAACTGTGCTGATGAAAAACATCGTAGGGCTGCTTGAGCCGACACAAGGCCAGATCCTCTACGACGGACGCGACTTCACGGCGATGACGAAGAAAGAGAAAGTGATGATGCGGCGCGAGATGGGCATGATCTTCCAAGGCGCCGCGCTCTTCGACTCTTTGACGGTACAAGAGAACGTGCAGTTTCCTTTGGACATGTTCTCCAATATGACCTCCCGCGAGCGAGCCAAAAGAGCCCAGGAGTGTCTGGAGCGTGTCAACCTTTTGGACGCCCGCAACAAATATCCTGACGAGATCTCCGGCGGTATGCAGAAGCGTGTGGCTATTGCGCGTGCCATCGTGCTTAACCCGAAGTATCTCTTCTGCGACGAGCCCAACTCGGGCTTGGACCCGAAGACCTCACTGGTCATCGACAAACTGCTGTCCGAGATCACCAAAGACTATCAGATGACAACGATCATCAACACCCATGACATGAACTCGGTCATGGGTATCGGCGAGAACATCGTCTTCATCTATAAAGGACATAAGGAGTGGCAGGGCAATAAAGACCAAGTCATCAGCTCCACCAACAAGAAGCTCAACGACCTGGTCTTTGCCAGCGATCTGTTCCGTAAAGTAAAAAAGGTGGAAATGCAGGAAGAGAACTCATAGACCACCAATAATATAAAAGAAACGCTTAATATAAATATAAAAGAAACGCTTAATATAAAAGAAACGCTTCCTCTTCATTGCGAGAGGAAGCGTTTGTCCTTATTATATTTTCCTACATGACGGGAAGCGTCACCGTGTATACCACACGCCTTTCTTCTCCACCATTGGCACGCACACTTCTTCACGCGTGCTGTCACCATATTCAAATATCAGATACACATTGGCCACATGCTTGACGGTATCAGCCTTGGCATCGAGGATCTTCACCTTCTTGATGCCACGATGCTCTTGTTCCTGCTGTGCCACAAACATCCGGGCATTGTCCTCCAACTGTTTGCGATAGCTGTCCGGAATCTTATAGGGCATGTAGGTGCCAGCCACAAAATCCTCATACTTCCCTGCCAACAACTGGTCGTAATAGCCCTTCGCGGCATGGGCGGCTATCTCGGCGGGCGTCGGAGCTTTCTTGCATGCCATCGGCAAGGACAAGATAGCGCCCAACACCACATATCGCCATACTCTCTGCATCTTACTTCTGACGGATAAACACATTGATCGGACAGCCATGCATCGACCAGTTCTCACGGATCTTGTTCTCCAGGAAGCGGCGATACGGCTCCTTGATATATTGCGGCAGATTGGCATAGAACACGAAAGAGGGTATCTGCGTGTTGGGCAACTGCGAGCAATACTTGATCTTGATATACTTTCCTTTGGTAGAAGGTGGCGGTGTCTGCTCGATGATCGGCAGCATCACCTCGTTGAGCTTTGTCGTGCCGATACGTGTCTCACGGTTGAGATAGACCTGCTTAGCAGTTTCCAGCACCTTGAAGATACGCTGCTTGGTCAGTGCGGAAGCAAAGATGATGGGGAAATCAACGAAGGGAGCCATACGGTTGTGGATGGCATTCTTGAAAGTGTCGATGGCCTTCTGGCTCTTGTCCTGCACCAAGTCCCACTTGTTGACCACGACGACCAGGCTCTTGTTGTTCTTCTGTATCAACTGGAAGATGTTCATATCCTGAGCCTCAATGCCACGTGTAGCATCAATCATTAGGATGCAGACATCACTGTTCTCGATAGCACGGATGCTGCGCATGACGCTATAGAACTCCAAGTCTTCGCTCACCTTATTCTTACGGCGGATACCGGCAGTGTCGACGAGATAGAAGTCAAAGCCAAACTTGGTATAGCGTGTATAGATGCTGTCGCGTGTGGTACCGGCAATATCTGTGACGATATTGCGCTCCTCACCGATAAAGGCATTGATCAGGCTTGACTTACCAGCATTAGGGCGACCGACGACAGCGAAGCGCGGGATATTCTCTTCCGGTGCTTCATCGACATTGTTTGGCAGTTTGGTCAGTATCAAGTCAAGAAGATCACCCGTACCGCCACCCGTTGCCGCACTGATGCAGACGGGATCTCCCAGTCCGAGACGATAGAACTCGGCAGCCTCGTAAGCGTTGCCGCTATTGTCGACCTTATTTGCTACAAGGATAACCGGCAGTTTGGCACGACGCAGGATCATGGCTACATCCTCATCCCAGTCTGTGACGCCTGTCTCCACATCCACCAGGAAGAGCACCAGGTCTGCCTCTTCTGTCGCGACCTTCACCTGCTGACGGATGGCATCCTCAAAGATATCATCTGATTTCACGACCCAACCGCCCGTGTCTACGACGGAAAACTCTTTGCCGTTCCAACTGCACTTGCCGTACTGACGGTCACGCGTGGTACCGGCCACATCACTTACAATAGCCCTACGGCTTTGGGTCATACGATTAAAAAGTGTGGACTTGCCCACGTTGGGGCGTCCTACGATAGCTACTAAATTTGCCATTTCGTTGTTTGATTTCTGAAGTTTAACATTCTTCGGCCCTCCCGAAGGAGAGTGCACCCTGCCATACAGTCAGGGGAATCGTGTGAGTGTTGTGTCAACATTCAACACGCTACATTTAACATTCTTATTGCGGGTTGTACCCGAAGTGGTCGAGTTCCCGTTGAGAGTTGCGCCAGTCCTTGTCGACTTTGACGAAGGTCTCCAAATAGATAGCCTTACCAAAGAACTTCTCAAGGCTCTTGCGGGCTTCCGACGACACCTTCTTCAAGGCAGCGCCCTGATGTCCGATGATAATACCCTTCTGCGAGTCGCGCTCCACATAGATGACCGCATTGATATGGATATGATGCTCATCCTCCTTGAAGCGCTCCACCACGACCTCCACGGAATAAGGAATCTCCTTGTCGTAATAGCGCAGGATCTTCTCGCGGATAATTTCCGAGACAAAGAACTTAGCCGGTTTGTCGGTCAACTGATCCTTGTCAAAATAAGCAGGACTCTCGGGCAACAGCTCTTCGATGCGTTTCATGAGCATGTCTATGCCAAACTTGTTCTGAGCCGAGATCGGCAGAATTTCGGCATTGGGCAACAGCGCATGCCACTTCTCCACGATGTCACCGAGATGCTGTTGGTCGGTCTCATCGATCTTGTTGATCAGCAACAGCACAGGGATCTTCATCTCCCTGACCTTTTCCAGGAAGTCGAGATTCTTTTCCGGATTCTCCACCACGTCAGTGACATAGAGCAGGATGTCGGCATCGGCCAGAGCAGACTCAGAGAAAGCCAGCATCATCTCCTGCATCTTATAATTAGGTTTCAACACACCGGGCGTGTCAGAGAAGACAATCTGCATGTTGGGCTTATTGACGATGCCCATAATGCGGTGCCGCGTCGTCTGCGCCTTAAACGTGGCGATGCTGATCTTCTCACCGACAAGTTGATTCATCAGCGTGGACTTACCAACATTGGGGTTTCCTACGATATTTACAAAACCGGCCTTATGCATAAGTACTTTTAATTAAACATACAATATCAATAAACAAAAAAACGCATTCTTACTATAACAAGAAGGATGCGTTTTTCTGTTGTTATGAATGAAGGATCTTACGAGTTACTTTTTCTCTGCTGCTGCAGCAGCACCATCGTAAGCCCATTTCAGATACATAGCTCCGTGAACAAATCCGGCTCCGAAAGCAGTGAGGATGACGTTATCGCCCTTCTTCAGCTTAGCTTCGTTGTCCCACATTGCCAAAGGAATGGTAGCGGAACTGGTATTGCCGTAGTGGTCGATGTTGATCATCACCTTATCGAGTGGCAGATCGGCGCGCTTGGCCACTGCATCAATGATACGCAGGTTGGCCTCGTGCGGAATCACCCAGTTCACGTCATCAGCCGTCAAGCCGTTGTGCTTCATGATGTAGTCCACATCATCGCTCATATCTGTCACGGCATAGCGGAACACGTTGCGTCCCTCCTGATAGATATAGTGCAGGCGATGGTCTACCGTGAAATGCGAGGGAGGGCATACGCTGCCACCGGCCTTCATGTGAAGGAAGGGCAGGCCTGCGCCGTCGGTACGCATAAACGAATCTTGGAAGCCGATACCTTCTTCCTCTGTTGCCTCCACGAGCACAGCACCGGCGCCGTCGCCAAAGAGCACGCAGGTCTGTCGGTCGGTGTAGTCGACAATCGACGACATCTTCTCAGCAGAAACCACAATGATCTTTTTGTAACGACCGCTCTGAATCATCGAGGAGGCCTGCTCAAGGGCATAGATAAAGCCACAGCAGGCGCACGACATATCAAAGGCGAAAGCGTTTTTCAGTCCCAGCTTACCCAGGATGATGCTTGCCGTAGAGGGGAAAGGATAGTCAGGGGTCGTTGTCGAGACGATGAGTGCATCAATGCTATCCGGATCAACACCTGTTTTACGGAGCAGCTGCTTGGCAGCCTTGCGCCCCATATAGCTTGATCCGAGGCCTTCCTCAGTGAGGATACGGCGTTCTTTGATGCCGACACGCGTAGTAATCCACTCATCGCTGGTGTCTACCATGCGCGACAGTTCCTCGTTGGTGAGGACATAGTCGGGCACGTAGCCGCCAACACCTGTGATTATCGCGTTAATCTTTCCCATTACTCAGCAGCTTCCTTAACGATAGCAACCTTGCCACGATAGTAACCGCATGTCGGGCAAACGGTGTGATAGACATAGTAAGCGCCGCAGTTAGGGCATACTGCCAATGTGGGGGCTACTGCCTTATCGTGAGTTCTACGCTTAAGTGTACGAGTCTTAGACTGTCTTCTTTTAGGATGTGCCATAATTGTTTAATCTTTAATTTTTATCTTTTATCTTTTTCAATGCTGCCCATCGGGAATCCACAGGCTCCGTATCCTCATCACCGCTTCGGGCGGCCGAATGTTCTTGAAGAATCTTCATCATGGCAGGGTCGCATTTTCCAGGTGCATGCACATGCCTGAGTGGAATACTGAGCTCTATAAATTCATAGATGAACCACGACACGTCGAGAATAGCGTTGTCTTCTCTGACCGTGACGAGGTCGTCATCCTCCGAATAGTCTTCTCCAAACTTTGCCACCAGATGGTCGTCGCTCTCTATGGGCTGCTCCATGTCTTCCAAGCAGAGATCGCAAGGAACGATGACAAAGCCGTCTGTGTGAAAATCTAAATAGAACACGTCCCCCGTACGACGGATCGTCAACGAGGAATGCACACGGCCACGCTGCACTGCCGGGGCCTGAATAGCCTCGAAGTATGGGTCGCTCAAATCGAAGTCAAAGACATTGTCGCCTTCCGACAAGCCTTTCAAGTCTATCTTAAACTGCTCTAAACTAGACATATCACAAACAGACATATCACATTTGGTGTGCAAAGTTACTACTTTTTTTTGATAGCGTCAAATTTATCTGCAAAAAGTTTCTTAAAAGAGGAATGATAACAAAGGCTATGCGTGGCACTTACGCAATTCTATGCGGAAAGTAGTTCCTTTGCCTACCTCCGACTCCTTGACATAGATACGCCCATGATGGTATTCCTCCACGATGCGCTTGGCGAGGCTGAGTCCCAAGCCCCATCCTCGCTTCTTGGTGGTGAAGCCAGGACGGAACACATTATTTATATTACGCTTTCGGATGCCTTTACCTGTATCGCGCACATCCAAGTACACCCACTCATCGGTCTCTACCACTTTCAATGTTATGGTACCCTGCTCACCGCCCATAGCATCCACAGCATTCTTGCACAGGTTCTCTATCACCCATTCAAAGAGAGAGCCATTGAGGTCCACGATCACCTGATGTGCCGGGAAGTCGGTCAGGATCTTTACTTTCTTGCTTGTTCGGCGGTCCATATAGTCGACGACATGTCCCAACAACTCCAAGAGGTCTGTGGCCACAGGAGCCGGAACAGAGCCTATCTTTGAGAAACGGTCTGCGATGAGTTGCAGCCGCTTCACGTCTTTGTCCATCTCCGGAATCAACGTGTCGTCAGGATAGGTCTCCTTCAGGATCTCCACCCAGGCTATCAGACTGGAGATAGGCGTTCCCAACTGATGCGCAGTCTCCTTCGACAGACCCACCCACACCTTATTCTGTTCTGCGCGCTTAGAGGTCAGCAAGGCAAAGATGGCAACCACGACAAAGAGAAGCACTACACCCAATTGTACGTAGGGATACCAGGAAAGACGTTTCAGCATCAACGACTCGTCATAACAGACGTCTATATAGTCGCGATGGCGCTCGTCGAGAAAGATCCTGATGTTACGGTTTCTGGCTAAAAGCTCATGACCAATCCGTGTGACCTTCATCAAGCTGTCCGCACGGGAAGAGGCATTGATAGAGAGATTGCGGAAGTCCGTCACATGGCCTTTACGGTCGAGCACAATAACTGGAATCGTATTGTTATCGTTAATTACTTTCAGCACAAGATTCAAATCTGTGTTCTCATCAGCCTGGTTGAGCGACCGCATAGCTTCCGCCCACACTTCCATGCGGCTACGTTCCTGTGCCTCCAAGTCACGCGTCATGCTATGAGACACGACAAGAGAAGCCACGGCAATCGCAATTGCCATCACCACAAGAATGATCTTTACCTGTCTGATTCTGTCTGTCCACTGCATAGCAATAAGGATAACGAAAAGAAATAGAAATTATTATAAGAAGCCCCTCCCTAAAGCCCTTCCCTAGCCCTCCCCAAGGGGAGGGGACCGCAATACCCCAAAGAGCATAAATTAAGGGAGGATGGTATGGTATAGCAATTCTCTCCCCTCGGGGAGAGCTAGAGAGGGGCTGGAGTTGAGTTAGAGAAGGGCTTTACCATACTAAAAAAGCCCTTGAAAACATTGCTGTCTTCAAGGGCTCTTGTTGAAAGAGGGCGGCCTCCTACTCTCCCGCATTGCATTGCAGTACCATCGGCGCAAGTGGGCTTAACTTCTCTGTTCGGAATGGGAAGAGGTGGGACCCCACCGCAATAGCCAC
>Ga0310695_10003952_pt1 | contig 28148 bp, 23 predicted proteins | sample RumenRJG_04DNA_FD_203882 | JGI IMG/M metagenome (GOLD analysis project Ga0310695, IMG submission 203882) | Bovine rumen microbial communities from Lethbridge, Alberta, Canada - RJG_04 (v2) (version 2) | ecosystem: Host-associated > Mammals > Digestive system > Stomach > Rumen | place: Canada... | reverse complement strand
AGTCCGGATTTCGATAATCCTGCTCTTGCCCGAACATCAGCAAACAAGTTTGCATAGTTCCGCTGAATCGCAGCTTTCTCCCCGAACCGATTGCAAAATTACAATATTTATCCGAAATAAAAAAATAAGTTCGGAATTATTTGCAAAAATAGAAAAATTTCAAGTTTCGCTGCCGATGGCGGCCTTTCAGGCCGTTAATGTTTATGGCTATCGCTACTTGCAAAAAGTTGAACAAGAAACAAAGCAAGTGAGACAAAAGAAGAGTCCCGCAAGTATTGACTTACGGGACTTTCTCTGAAGCGCTTCAGGATGGGCTTGCGCTCGGCTTTGCCGCTTTCGCAGCTTTGCGGAGAAAGAACCACGACCCGGGGCGTTGGGAAGAGCCCCCTGAACACAAAATATCCTCAACCGTAGTTGAGGATTTTGCGCTTCAGGATGGGCTTGAACCAACGACCCCCTGATTAACAGTCAGGTGCTCTAACCAACTGAGCTACTGAAGCAGATGCGCATCATTTCTGAATTGCGGGTGCAAAGGTACGGTGAATTTTTGAAACCACCAAACTTTTTCCGACTTTTTTTTCAAGAATTTGCTTTTTTCCCTAATTTTCGATAAAAAAACGGGCAAAAACGTTGATATACGAAGAGAAACATGTAATTTTGCAGCACGATTCCAAACCAAGTTGACTAATATGAAGAAAATCTGTTTGCTGCTGGCTCTTTTCGCCACAACGACGCTCTGCTTTGCGCAAGAAGACAAGGACCACAACTTCGAAGTGGCCAAGAATCTTGAGATATTCAATTCTATCTACCGCAACCTCGACATGATGTACGTCGACTCGCTCGATGCCAACCACGTGGTGGGCAATGCCATCGACGCCATGCTGCGGCAGCTGGACCCGTATACGGAGTATTATCCCGCCGACAAGACGAGCGACCTCAAGGCGCTGCGCACGGGAAAGTATTCGGGCATCGGTTCGCTCATCCGCTACCACATGAAGCGTGGCAATGCCGTCATCGACGAGCCATACGCCGGCACGCCATCGGCTGAGGCCGGGCTGCGCAAGGGTGATGTCATCCTGAGCATCGACGACTCGACGATGGTGGGCAAAGACACGCGCTATGTGAGCGACCACCTGCTGGGCGACGCCGGAACGACTTTCCTGCTGAAATTCTTACGCCCATCGACGGGAAAGGAGATGCAGACGAAGATTACACGCCGCACCATCCAAATGCCCGCCCTACCCTATTATGGGATTATCGAGGAAAGAGGAGAGAGGAAAGAGGAAAGAGGAGAGAGGAAAGAGGAAAGAGGAGTGAGGAGTGAGGAGAGCGGCAAGACTGGCTACATCAACCTGAACAGTTTCACGGAGGGATGCTCGAAGGAGGTGCGCCGTGCCTTCATCGACCTGAAGAACCAGGGGATGACGCAGCTCGTCTTCGACCTTCGCGGCAACGGCGGCGGCAGCGAGGCAGAGGCAGCCAACATCGTGAACCTCTTCGTGGGCAGCGGCATCACCGTGGCCTCGAACAAGGGGAAGCTGAAGCGTGCCAACCACGACTACGTGACGACGGTAGAACCATTAGACTCGGTGATGCCCATCGTCGTGCTGGTGAACGGCGGATCGGCCAGCGCCAGCGAGATAACGAGCGGTGCCCTTCAGGACCTCGACCGAGCAGTAATATTAGGTACGCGCACGTACGGGAAGGGACTGGTACAGCTGCCGATGGACCTGCCGCACAACGCACAGATGAAGCTCACCACAGGCAAATACTACATCCCCAGCGGACGCTGCATACAGGCCATCAACTACAAACACGGCGACGGCGGATATATGGAGCATATACCCGACTCGCTGACACGGGAGTTCCGCACCCGTGGAGGTCGCATCGTTCGCGACGGCGGCGGCATCATGCCCGATGTGGAGGTGAAGCCCGACTCGCTGCCCAACATCGTCTACTATCTGAGTGCCTCTGGACGCGACTCTACGGAGGTGATGTTCGACTATGAGGTAGACTATATCGCCAAGCATCCCACCATCGCACCGGCCCGCGACTTCGCGCTCAGCGATGCCGACTACGAGGAGTTCAAGCAGCGCGTCATCGAGAGCGGCTTCACCTACGACCCGGAGAGCGGCCATGTGATGGAAGATCTCAAGAAGATGATGGAGTTTGAAGGTTACTACGAGGATGCGAAGGCTGAGTTTGAAGCTTTGGAGAACAAGCTGAGCCACAATAATCTGGCCAACGACCTGGAGCACCACAAGGAGGTGATCAAGCAGGTGATGGAGAACGACATCGTCGCTGCCTACTACTATCAGGCAGGGGCCATCGAGAACTCGCTGCGCCACGACAAGCAACTGGACGCTGCCATCGAGCTGCTCAACGACACAGAACGCTATCGCAGCATCTTATCAGCGCCCACTGAGTAAGCAGGAAGCAACAAAAAAGAAAGCCCTCGTCGCTGACAGCAAGGTGTCAGGACGAGGGTGAACATTTTTCGTAGGTATGTCCGTTTTGATGAGAGAGAGAGTTATTTCTTTTTCTTCAAGGTGATGATGAGCTTGTCTTTCTGCATAGCATCCTTGGCTTTTTCCACTTGCATGCTTTCGATGTTGTCGGGCGCAATACTGTTCAGCTCATCGGCGCCCACCACACGGCCGTCAACGACAACGTCAAACACCTTTCCGTTGTGTTCCTTGCCCAGAACGATGTTCGTTGCAGCAGACTCTTCATCACCGTCGATCCGGAACGTGACAGGTACGGCGTACTTCACCGCAACGGGTTTGCCATCTTGCATGCCAGGCGTCCAGTTGGGCATCGTGTTGATGACACGCAGCGCCTCGGCATCCAGTTGCGGGCTGATATGCCGCATGACGTGTGCATCGCTGATGCTGCCGTCTTTCCTTACCGTGAAGCTAACGATGACACGTCCCTGAATATTGTTCTTGAAGGACTCCTCCGGATAGCGGATATTCTTCATCAAGTATTGCATCATGGCAGCAGAACCACCGGGGAATTGCGGCATCACCTCGACCACATCATAGGTTTTATCCTTGCCAGCACTGCCATCCTTCTCCAAGACGAAGACATAGCTGTCTTGCTTTTCCTTGACGACGATGACATCGCTGGCATAGCCCACATAGGCTGCTGCGACGGCATCACCCTTCTTGACGTCGATGGAGAACGCACCGTCCAGGTCGGTCACGGTGCCGGCCTTCGAATTGGCAATCTGGATGATAGCCCCCACGATGGGATCGCCAGTCTCCTTGTCTTTGACGATGCCACGCATCTTGAACGTCTTTCCGTCGTCTTGTTCCGAAAGGGAGGCATCCGATGCCAACGTCCCGATGTCGCTACTGGGGGTGGAGGTTGATGCTTGTTGAGTGTTGACAGACTGAGGGTCTTGCGCCTTGTCGTAGACATAGCTGGTTACGGTACGGGCGTTGAGTGCAAGAGCTGCACCGATGATGGGCAGCAGGGCGAGCAGCTTCAGCAGATGGCTGCTCTTCGATTTTCTATTTGTCATCATGTGAATACGGTTTTTAAGGGTACTGTGACTGATGCCGTTGGCAATGGAGTAGCCTCCGATGCTTGCGGCTTTCGAGATTAACAGATATTGATATTGACGCGCGTTAATCCCTTGAGAGAGTACCTCACCGTCGGCCTCATACTCGTGGATGGCACGCAGGTCTTGTCGCAGCATCCACATGGCAGGGTTGAACCACTGCAAGGCGGTGAGCAGATCAACGAGGACGACATCGAGAGAGTGTCTCAACCGGACGTGTCCCCGTTCATGGGCGAGTATGGCGGCATCATGGGCCTCATAGTCGCCTCGGTTCATCACGATATAGTGCATCCAGCTGAAGGGTGCCACCGCTGCATCGGCCGTAACGCAGATGGTGGTGCCGTCAGGTTGCGGATAGCGTTCGCTTCGTCGTATCAGCTGCCACACTCTCGCCAGCGAGAGCAGGGTATGTCCCAGCGTGGCCGCTATACCTATTATATATATAGCGGGCAAGACAACCTCCCATAAAGCCGGTTTCGGCTCTGATTCCGCAACCAGTTCGGCCTGCATATCGCCGATGGTCACCTCTGGCATCGCCACCGCCACCGTCTGGTGGGTAGTGATGACACACAAGGGCAGCACAAACGAGGCTGTCGCCGTGAGCAGCAACACCAAGCGGTTGACACGATGGAATGTCTCGCGTGAGAGCAACAGGCGGTAGAACATGTAGAACACGATGATGAGTGCCGCCACTTTCAGGTCGTAAAGGAGGAAGTCTGACATATCATACGATGCTAAAGCGTGGTCTACTCGCCGGATTCTATCTCGTTGATGAGTTCGCGGAGCTCTTCCAAGCTAATCTTTTCTTCTTTGACAAACGAGGAGACGGCCGAAAGGTATGAGTCGCCGAAATAGTTCTTGACAATGCCGGCTATCGACGTCCTGCCATATTCAGCCTCTGTGATGAGGGGGTAGTACTGATAGGTGTTGCCATACTTCTTGTGCCCAAGAAAGCCCTCGCGCTCCAGAATGCGCACGATGGTTGACAGCGTATTGAAATGCGGACGGGGCTCGGCATAGAGTTCCAGCAGTTCGCGTACGAACATCGGCCCATGTTGCCAATACAGGTCCATGATTTCCTTTTCCTTGTTGGTCAGTTTCTTCATTGTTCTATTTACTAAAGTTTTACACGTTACTTGCGTCAAAAATCAATATCTGGGTGCAAAGTAACTAAAACTTTTCGTTACTACCAACTAAATGTATTAGTTTTTCAACTATTTTAAATAGTTTCTTTAGTTGTTCACACAACTCTTTCAACTTCTCCCCCTGCACCGGATAGCCTGTCTATCCGGCGCTGGCCGCCTGCTCCTCGCGCATCATCCGCCGCCACTTGAAATAGCCCATCACGGCGATGACGACATAAAGGCCATAGAGCGATGCCTTGAAGGGAATGTCTTTGTAGAAATAGAGGACGCACGTCACAACGTCGACGACAATCCAGATGAGCCACTGCTCAACATATTTGCGTGCCAAGGCCCAGATGCCGACGAACGAAAGAGCCGTTGTGAAGGCATCGGCCACGGGTACGGTGCTGTTGGTGCAGTAGGCCAGGAAGAGATAAAGTGCCAACCAGACTGCCAGCGTGATGGCTGTCCAGACGAGGGCTAAGCGAAGGGGGAAGTGGGTAATTCCACTCTGCTCTCCCTCAAGGGCCACCTCCCTACTCTCCCCTCCAACGCGGGCTTTCCTCACCCAGTTCCACCAACCATAGACGGTCATGATGAGATAATAGAACTCCATGCCACAATCGGCATAGAGCCCTTTCTGATAATAGAGCACGATGCCCAATGTCTGCATGACGAAACCTACCGCCCAGAGCCATACGCTGGCACGGTATTCGAGCAGGATATAGGCCAGACCGAGCACGGTGGTGAGCATGTCGAGCCAATGTTGCTGTAAAAATTCTTCCATTCTTTTTGGCGTTTAAGATGGTTATCTGCGTCATTCCCCATAGCAAAAGAACGCAAACGAGACTGCAATCAGCGTCATATTGCGATACTACATTATTAATGTAGTGAGACTACTTTATTAATGTAGTGCGACTACATTATTAATGTAGCAAGACTACTTTATTAATGTAGTGTTGGCATATACGGCAAATTGAGGGTCAAAATGCTATAAAACGATGGTCTCCATATCGTCGGGAACAACGATGTGGCCGCTGAAGCAAGTGGCCGCCTCGGCTGTGTAGGCTTCGCGCCGCTCGTCCAGATGGCGGTCTTCGGTGTGATAGAGCAGCAGATGGCTTACCCCAAGCTGGCTGGCCTGACGGCCTGCGTCGAGCGCCGTGCTGTGGAACTTGCCATAGGGATCGAAGATGTCGCGGTCGCGATAGAGGCAGAAAGCCTCGCTCATGAGCCACGAGGCCCCCTCGACATAGGGCCGGCAGCGCTCGTTGAAGGGTTCATCGCCCAAGCAGACAAGCCGTTTTTCGAGGTCAACAGTACAGCTCGCCGACTTCTCTTCACCTACTTCAGGGTGCTCTACGACCTCGCCGTAGAGCACGAAGCCCATCTGCGGCTCTTTCTGCGAGAAGATGTCGAAACACTGCAGGCGCATGCTGCCTACGTGGAAGGTGTCGCCATCGTTGAGACGATGCATGATGATGCGCTCGCCGATGAACGCTTCGTATTCGCGGTGGAGCATCATGCGGCACATCGATGTCAGCACATCGACGCACTTGTCGTGGCTCCACACATGCAGATTCCCTTCGTAGCGGCCGTCGAGCATCAGCTGCATCACCATGCGGACAACCCAGAGGCAGCCGATGATATGGTCGGTATGGGCGTGTGTGATGAAAAGGTGGTGGATTGACTGTAAGGCGATGTCGGCACGTTCCAACTGAAGGAGGATGCCATTGCCGCCACCGCCGTCGACAAGCAGGCGGTCGGTCTGACCACCTGCTGTGCGTTCGACGACGAAACAGGTGTTGTAGCAACGGGTCACGGTAGCATGACCCGTGCCCAACATGATGATTCTATCCATTGTTTCCTACTCTGCTCAAACCTATCTCTTGCTGCTGATGGCTGAAACGCAGCAGGCTCCGACAACAAGAAGGACGCCAGAAACGATCATCATCGTTGACTGATGACCGCCGACAAGCGTGAAGATGGTGCCGCCACAGATGGCTGCGATGATCTGCGGCAGACAGATGGTGCCGTTGAAGAGTCCCAGATAGGCGCCCATGTGGCCATAGCCCTGCAGGGCGTTGGTCACGAAGGTGAACGGCATGGCAAGCATGGCAGCCCAGGCGCAGCCGATGAGCAGGAACGGAACAATCTGCAGATACTGGTTCGGACAGAAGGGGATGAGCGCGAAGCCCAGTCCGCCGATGACCAGACTGATGGCGTATGCCAGCTTCGTATTCTTGAAGCGCGGCAGTACCATTGCCCAGCAGACACTGCCCATGGCCTGAATGGCATAGAGCACACCGGTCCAGTTGCCTGCCTTCTGATAGGCTTCGGTAGCGGCATCGGTGGTGCCCCATACGGTCTCGGAGACAGCATCGGTGACGTAGGTCCACATATAGAGGAAGGCTGCCCAGCAGAAGAACTGCACCAGTCCGACCTTCCAGAAAGTAGACGGGGCGTTCTTCAGCAGCGTAATCCAGTTGGCCTTGTCTTCTTTTTCTTCGCTGACAGGGTTGTATTCAAGATACTGCTGCGGCGGCCATTCGCGCACCTTCAGTGTGGTGTAGAGAACGCAGAGGATGAGGATGAGGGCGCCGATGTAGAACGACCACACCACCGACGGCGGCACGACGCCTTCAGGGGCGGTGTTCTTCAGGCCTATCCAGGTGAAGACGAATGGGAAGAGGAAACCCACCACCGAGCCGGCGTTGCAGAGGAACGACTGGATGCTGTAGGCCTTCGCCTTCTGCTCTTCGTTGACCATGTCGCCGACGAGCATCTTGAACGGCTGCATGGCCATGTTGATGCTGGTGTCGAGGAGCATGAGCATGATGAGTCCGAAAATCATCACCGACGAGACAGCCAGGCCCAGTGACCCTGCATTGGGCAGCAGGCACATCACGGCAACGGCAACGGCAGCACCGATAAACAAATAAGGTATGCGACGACCGAAGCGTGTCCAGGTGCGGTCGCTACAGGTGCCCACGATGGGCTGCACCAGGATGCCCATCAGCGGCGGAAGGATCCAGAAGAAACTCAGGTTGTGGGGGTCGGCACCGAGGGTGCGGAAAATTCGCGAGATGTTGGCACTCTGCAGGGCATAGGCTATCTGTACGCCGAAGAACCCGAAGGAGAGGTTCCACAGTGCCCAAAACGATAGATTTGGTTTACTTTTCATTGGCTTTTATAATTATAATGTTATTAATACTTCTTGGTCATTTCTAACAGCGGATGTACACGGGCTTTGATTTTTGCAGCGGGCTTACACGGGCTTCGATTTTGCAGCGGACTTACACGGATTACACGGACTTTGATTTTGCAGCGGACTGACACGGATTGCACGGACTTTGATTTGCAGCGGACTGACACAGATTACACGGACTATGATTTTGCAGCGGGCTTACACGGGCTTTGTTTTTGCAGCGGACTTACACGGGCTTATGAGAAGTGAACGACATGAGATGATGAAGGGGCTAAAAATCTTGTTTAGCAGCAAGACCAATAAGGCGCTTGTAGCCCTTACCTTCCAGTTGCCCGAAGTTTAGGATATATCCCACCTTCGAATGGGTGAGATTGATATAGTTGATAGTCTGGGCGATATGCTCAGGGGTGATGGCTGTAACGGCTTTCAGTTCGACGATGATTTTTCCCTCAACGAAGAAATCTGCGACGTAAGAGCCCACCACATGTCCTTTATACTCCACCTGAAGGGGGAACTGACGCTCAAATCGCATGCCCAATTCTTCAAATTCAATACTTAGCGCATTCTCGTAGACTTTCTCGGCAAGTCCTTTTCCCAGTACGTCAAGTACATTGAAATAGGCCCTCAGTATCTTGTCTGATAACTCCTGATATAATAGCATGTTTTTTGTCGTAAATATTGTTTATGAATCTTCGCATTTGCCAGTTACCAATCACTACTCTATGTTCGTATGTCCGTGTCCGTCCGTGAATCTCCGTGTCCACCGTGAATCTCCGTGTCCGGCCATTGCAACGAAAAGACCGTGTCAGTCCGTGCCCGTCCGTTGCTCATCTATAGACCGTGTCAGTCCGTGATCGTCCGTTGCTCATCTCGTGGTACCTCGGACGATGAGCCTCGTGCGGACCACTCGCTTGACGACCTGGTCGGGGGGCGTGATGCCCTCCACATGGTCGACGAGGATGTCGACAGCCTCTTCGCCCACCATGAAGCCCCGCTGCTCGACGGTGGTGAGCTGCGGATCGCAGGCCGTGGCACGCTCACCGTTGGTGAAGCCGCAGATGCTGATATCGTCGGGAATACGGAAACCCATGCGCTTGGCCGTGTAGAGAATGCCGATAGCCGTGTCGTCGTTGATGGCGAAGAAGGCATCCGGCGGGTTGCTGCCCTTGAGGATTCGCGGCGTGATGAGCTCTGCATCGGCGCGCTCGTCGCAGATGAAGAGAAGTTTGTCGTCGACAGAAAGTCCTCGCTTGAGGATGGCGTCGCGGTAGCCGTTGTAGCGGTTCTTCGAAATCTCCAAGCTCATGGGCGAACTGAAGAACGCGATGCGGCGACAGCCAGTATCGATGAGGTGGGAGACAGCCGTATAAGCCCCCATATAGTCGTCGACGACGACGCGGTTCGTGTTGACGCCTGTGCAGATACGGTCGTAGAAGACAACGGGCAGCCGGTTGTCCATCAGCCGCTTGAAGTGGTCGTACTTCACGGTGTCCTTGGCCTGCGAGACGATGACACCGCAGACGCGGTGGTTGAGGAACGACTCGCAGATACGCTTCTCGCGCTCGTACTGCTCGTTCGACTGTGCCACCATGATGCGATAGCCTCGCACACGCGACTGCTCCTCGATGCCAGAAAGGATGGTGGAAAAATAGTAGTGGGCTATCTGCGGCACGATGACACCGATGATGCGCGGTGGCGAGACACGACTGTTGCGCAACGTCTCGGCAATGACGTTGGGGTAGAAATTATGCTCTACGGCAAAGGCTTTGATCTTCTCGCGCTGTGCCTCACTGATTCGCGGACTGTCTTTCAATGCCCGTGACACCGTAGCCACCGAAACACCCAGTTCCTTGGCTATGTCCTTCATTGTAATCGTCCCACGCTCGCCCATAGGTATCTGTTTGATTGTTGTAGTGCAAAGATAGTGCAAATTCCGATTGATTGTTCGCGTACATTATATTATATTATACAATTTTTAATGCAAACGTTTGCGCTTTACAAATAATGGATTTACCCTGCAAAACGTCGCATCTTTTCGGATTTCGCCTTAAATTTGCACTACAAAATACACGTACGCGAGCTATCAACTACACAATATGTGACAAATTCGTTTCAAAATTTATAACATTAACTTAAAACATGTAAAGATGAAGCAGGTAAACATCAGAATCCCCAAGAGGATTCTCGCCCTCTTCTGTGGGCTGATCCTATCATTAGGTGCCTTTGCACAGCAGATTACTGTCAATGGCCATGTGAAAGATGCTACCGGCGAGGATGTCATCGGCGCTACAGTCCGCGTGGTCGGACAAGATGGCGGTACGGTGACCGACTTCGACGGAAACTTCTCGCTCAAAGCCAATCCTGGCGACAAGATTGAGATTTCGTTCATCGGCTATGAAAATGTCGTGGCCGACGCTGCAGCCAACATGAACATCATCATGCGCGACGATGCCGCTCAGACGCTGAACGAAGTGGTGGTCATCGGTTATGGTGTCGCCAAGAAGAGCGACCTGACCGGTTCGGTGGCCGCACTGAAACCCGATTCAAAGAACAAAGGTCTGGTGGTGAACCCGCAGGACCTGATGCAGGGTAAGATTGCCGGTGTGAACGTCACCAGCGGCGATGGTACTCCTGGTGGTGGCGCAACCATCCGTATCCGTGGTGGTTCGTCGCTGAACGCATCGAACGACCCGCTCATCGTCATCGACGGTGTGCCTATGGACAACAGCGGCGTGAAAGGTCTTGCCAACCCGCTGTCGATGATCAACCCGCAAGACATCGAGAGCTTCAACGTGCTGAAGGACGCTTCGGCAACGGCCATCTACGGTAGCCGTGGTTCGAACGGTGTCATCATCATCACCACGAAGAAGGGTCGCAAGGGCCAGAAGCCCAGCATCTCGTATGCCGGTAGCGCTACGGTGAGCCTCAACAAGAGCACGCTCGACGTGATGGACGGCGACGAGTATCGCTCGTTCATCAAGAAGATCTGGGGTGAGAAGAGTGAGGCTTATGCCGCTCTGGGTACAGCCAACACCGACTGGCAGAAAGAGATTTACCGCACGGGTATCAGTCACGACCACAACGTGACCGTAGCCGGTGCCGCTGCCAACCTGCCCTACCGCCTGTCGTTAGGCTACACAGGTCAGGAAGGTACGCTGAAGAACTCTGACTTCCAGCGTGTCACCGCAGCCCTGAACCTGAACCCGTCGATCCTCGACGACCACCTGACGATGAACCTCAACGCCAAGGGCATGTTCGCCAAGAGCGACTACGCCAACAGCGGCGCTGTGGGTGCCGCCTTCCGCATGGACCCGACACAGGATCCGCACGCCTTCACATCGCCCTACTATGTAGGTGGATGGACAGATGCCAACGGTGAGTTCCACGAGGGACTGTTAGGCAGCAACAGCAGCACAGCCTACAACCAGACACTGAGCAACTTCGGCGGCTACTTCGAGTGGCTCAACGCCGCTGCCTACGGTAACGCCAGCTGGCCTTACACCGTACGTCAGGAAGCTACGAAGAACCCGCTCGGCCTGCTCGCCGCTTACGACACGGCCTACAGCCGCTCGTTCATCGGCAGTGCCGACTTCGACTACAAAGTTCATGGCTTCGAAGACCTGCGCCTGCACCTCACACTGGGTGCCGACATCTCGAAGGGTACACAGTACACCGACAACCCCTACACCTACTCGGGCAGTATCTACTACGGTTCGAAGGGTTCGTCGACCATCACCAAGCGCAACCTCACACTGAGCACCTACGCACAGTATTATAAGGACTTCGCCGAGGTGCATCACTTCGACATCATGGCTGGTTACGAGTGGCAGCGCTTCTGGCGCAGCGAGCACAGCGACTATGTGGGCTTCAACCGCGACGAGCAGAACAACCCCACCACAGAGCGCCCGCACACTCCGTATCTGTTCAAGACTGAGAACTACCTGGTATCGTTCTTCGGACGTGCCAACTACTCGCTCCTCGACCGCTACATGCTCACCTTCACCATCCGTGACGACGGTTCGAGCCGCTTCGAGGACCACTGGTCAATCTTCCCGTCGGCAGCCTTCGCATGGAGAATCAACGACGAGCCGTTCCTGAAGAACGCCACAACGCTCTCTGACCTGAAGCTCCGCCTCGGTTGGGGTAAGACCGGTCAGCAGGATGTGGGTAACGACTACGGCTGGATTCCCACCTATTCGATGAGCACCGGCACCAACGGTTTCTATCCCATCACCGGCACGGGCGTTCTCTATCGTCCGGACAACTACACCCCGAACCTGAAGTGGGAGACCACTGAGACGTTCAACGTAGGTCTCGACTGGGGTGTCATGAACCAGCGCCTCTCGGGTAGCATCGACTGGTACTACCGCAAGACTACCGATCTGCTGAACTATGCTCCCACCAAGCCGTTGTCGGCTTTCCGTAACCAGGCTTGGCAGAACATCGGTTCGCTGAAGAACACCGGTATTGAGGTGACCGTCGACTGGAAGGCCATTCAGACGAAGGACTTCTTCTGGACACTGAACGGAAACTTCACCTACAACCACAACGAGATTACCGACCTCTCTGGCGTGAGCACCGACGGCTCGCCCGTTCCGACAGGTCCCACCATCGGTACCGACAAGTATCTGCAGTACAACCAGGTGGGCTATGCCACCAACTCGTTCTATGTATACCAGCAGGTTTACGATGCCAACGGAAAGGCCATCGAAGGACTTGTTGTTGACCGCAACGGCGACGGACAGATCACACAGGACGACCGCTACTTCTACAAGAAGCCGGCTCCCGACGTGACACTCGGTCTCGCTTCGCGCATGGAATGGAAGAACTGGGACTTCAGCTTCTCGCTCCGCGCCAACTTCAACAATTACGTCTTCAACAATATCGAGAGTGGTCAGGCTTGCGTCAACCCCAACGAGGTATGGTCGTCGCTGAAGTATCTGAGCAACCGTCCCACCTTCGTCGTGGAAGACAACTGGCAGACCTACAACGTGGAGGCCCTGCTGAGCGACCGCTACGTGCACAACGCATCGTTCCTGAAGTGCGACAACATCACTCTGGGTTACAGCTTCGACCGCCTCTTCAAGAGCGGCAGCTACAATGGTGTCAGCGGACGTGTCTATGCTACGGCATCGAACGTGTTCACCATCACCAAGTACGACGGACTTGATCCGGAAATCTCTGGTGGCTACGACAATGAGATGTATCCGCGCCCACTGTCGTTCATCGTCGGTCTTAATCTCAATTTCTAATTTCAAAAAGCATATAAAGTCATGAAATATATCAATAAGTTTATTCCTGCTGCAGCCATGCTGCTGGCATTAGGAATGTCATCCTGCACAGGCGACTTGGACGTGACTCCCATCAACCCCAACCTGGCATTGGAGTACAGCCCAGAGGGACTGTTCAACAAGTGCTACGCCAACATCGCACTGGCTGGTAACGGTGGTGCCGACGGCGACTGCGACATCGACGGTCTTGATGGCGGTACGACAGGTTTCATCCGCCAGATGTGGAACAGTAACGAACTCACCACCGACGAGGCTATCTGCTCGTGGGGTGACGACGGTATCTCGCAGTTCTGCTACAACACGTACGGTAGCAGCCATCCCATGCTCAACGGTTACTTCAACCGTCTGACCACGGGTATCTCTTATTGCAACCAGTATCTCAACGTGGCTTCTGACCACGATGCTACGATGACAGCCGAAATCCGCTTCGTGCGCGCGTTACATTATTATCTGTTGATGGATGCTTTCGGAAACATCCCGTTCTCCACAACATTGGGCACTCCTGTCCGCATGACCCGCCAGGAGGCTTTCGACTGGATAGAGAGCGAACTGCTCGACATCGAGTCGCAGCTCTCGCCCGCCAAGGCTAAGAAGAGTACCGATGCCGGCTATGGTCGTGTAGACCAGGCTGCCGACTGGATGCTGCTCATGCGTCTGTATCTGAATGCCGAGGTGTACACCGGTACAGCTCAGTGGCAGAAAGCTGCCGACTATGCCAAGAAGGTGATGGACTCCGACTATCGTCTGAACACCAACGGCGTGAACGGCTGGACGCCTTACCAGATGCTCTTCATGGGCGACAATGGCGAGACCGACGCTGCCTACGAGGCTGTGTTCCCCATCCTCTGCGACGGTAAGACCACTACATCGTATGGTACATCGCTCTTTCTCATGGCTTCCACCTTCGACGGTGACATGCACGCCGACCCCAGCGACCCCATCGCCACCAACGGCACTGATGCCAACTGGGGCGGTAACCGCGCTCGCGCAGAACTCATCGAACAGTTCTTCCCCAATGGCGACGCTCCTCAGGTGGCTGCCTACGACATGAAGGATGCTGCCGGCGACGACCGTGCCCTGTTTGACGGTATCGGCCGCCAGGTGGACAACCCGACAGGCTACGACGGCGTGTTCAAGGATGGCTATGCAGTGGCAAAGTTCGTCAACTTCAAGACCGACGGCTCTGTGGGTCACGACCCGAAGTTCCCCGATGCCGACTTCTTCTTCTTCCGCGTTGCTGAGGCTTACCTCACATACGCCGAGGCAACAGCCCGTCTGAACGGAGGATCTACCACAGCTGAAGGCACAAATGCCATCAACGCACTGCGCTCTCGTGCACACAATTCAGACACGAAGCAAGTCTACTCGCTCAATAACATCCTCGACGAGTGGCAGAAGGAGTTCTACTTCGAAGGTCGTCGTCGTGTCGACCTCATCCGCTTTGGCAAGTTCGGCGGCAACAGCGACTATATCTGGTCGTGGAAGGGCGGCGTGAAGAATGGCCGTAACTTCGAAGCCACGAAGAACATCTTCGCCATCCCGGCAGCTGCCGTCGACGAGGTGCTTATCCAGAACCCGGGTTACTAATCATTAAAACTTAGAAGAACAATGAAAAATATATCGAAATCCATGTTGCTCCTTCTCTGCGGTGCGGCCTTCATGACAGCCTGCAGCGACGACAACGACTCGAATCCTGAACTGATTCAGGGTACCACAACAATTGTCTTGAACACACCGGAGTTCGCCCAGCAGAACGTTGCCCTCAGTGGTATCGACGGCTATACCATCACGTGGTCGCAGCCTGTACTCACCACCGACAACGCCCCGCTCGCTTCTTCGGGAAGCTTAGGCGTGAGCTACGAGGTGCAGGTGTCGAAAGACGGCAACTACACCAAGACTTTCGAAACAGCACTGGCAGAGGTGACGCTTGAGGACGGAACCTACTCGGGCGATCCCACGGGATACGACTATGTGGTACTGCCCACAACCTACTCGAGCTGCAAGGCCAACCTCAACCCCGACGAGCTGAACCTGGCGCTGAACCAGCTCAACCTTTGGAGTGCTGAGGATGTGCTGTCAGCTACCGATGCTTACCTCCGCATTGTGGCCTCTCTCAACTATAGCACGGGTGAAAAGCAGGTGCTGGCAACAAGTAATGTCGAGAAGGTGACGCTCATTCCTTCTGGTTGGGTCGATGTGATGGCAGAGCCCGTCAAGGAAGCTTACCTCTGGGTTCCCGGCAACGGTAACGGCTGGAGCCACGACGTATGTCCGATCCTTGTTTCTGAGGACGGCGAGTTCTTCAGCGGCTATGCTTACATGAACGGTGAGTTCAAGTTCACGCCTGCCGGCAACTGGAATGCAGAGTACAACAACGGCAGCTTCACTACCTACGACAACACCCTCTTTGATATGGGCGACGGCGGCGGCGGCAACATCAACTTCGTTGGTGCTCCGGGCATGTACTTCTTCACCGTCAACCTGACTGAGAAGAGTGTCACAGCTACACCTGTCACATGGTCTGTCATCGGTGGCTTCAACGGTTGGGGTGCCGACGAGGTGATGAGCTACGACGAGGCTAACCACTGCCTCAGCGTGACCATCAACTTCGCAGAGGCTTCGGAGTGGAAGTTCCGCCGCGACTACGACTGGGCTGTCAACTATGGCGGTTCGCTCGATGCCCTCGTACAGGACGGTGGCAACCTCAATGTCGATGCCGGCGAGCACACCATCCGCCTCTTCATCGAGCGTCCTGCTCAGGATGGCCTGCACGCAACTGTACAGTAAAACTTATACCTGCGAAGCCTTCTTCCGTCAGCATCTGGCGGAGAAGGCTAAGCTACCAAACAAAAAGAAAACAGAATAAAACAGTAAATAATATGAAGTTCAAGAAAATATTATTTGGAATTTCTGCCCTGGCACTCTTCTCTGCTTGCACGGAAGACTTCAAGGACTGGGCAGAGCCGCAAAGCAACAACGGTGTTCCGGCAAAGACAGTTGATTGGACAGTGACAGCAGCACAGTCGGAAGCTATTGTTCTCGACAATGTTGAAGGCGATGTTGTCAAGCTCATCAATGTCTCACTGCCTGAAGGAGTAAGCAGCGAATCGTTCAATGTCAAGCTCACAGCTGAAGGCGCCAACTATCCCGACTACAACATCACAGCCGACGGCGACGGTAACGTTTCTGTTGCCGACCTGCAGCGTGCAACAACCGAGATGTTCAACATCGAGGCCGTAGAGCGCACGTTCGATGCTGTTGTCTCTACAGATGTTAATGTGGAAGGCACAGAAGGCAATGCCGCCATTCGTATGATAAGCAGTCCGCTTGTTGTTAAGGTGGTGCCCAAGACTCCGCAGTTCAATCCATTCATATTCTTCATCGGTGCCACCGACGGTTGGGTCAATGCCGAACAGCGCCTGGCACTTGAGGGTGAGGGCGTCTACAAAGGATTCCTCTATATTGCCGACCCGAACGGTTGGGGCGTAGAGTTCAAGTTCCAGCAGATAGCTGGCAACTGGGATAGCCAGCTCAATAGCGGCAGCTTCACAGGCGGCATCAGCGGCGACTTTGCCGATGGTGGCGACAACATCAAGGCCACAGCCGGTGAGGGCGTATACTACGTAGTCCTCGATGTACTGAATAGCACGTTGCAGGGTACCTTCGTCCACACGATGGGTCTCATCGGCGACTTCAACGGCTGGGGCGGCGATGTAGAAATGACGTGGAACCCGACCGACTACTGCTATGAGGCTACCAATCCAGGCGTAACAGCCAACGGTTGGAAGTTCCGCATGAACAACGACTGGGCTGTCAATCTTGGCGGTGACTTGAACAACCTGACGCAGGATGGTGCTAACCTTTCGGCAGAGGGTACTACCATCAAGCTCTATCCCACCCGTAAGACTTCTGATAAGATCTATTGCACAGTGGAATAGTTCACTTACATCACAACAAGAAGAGGCGAGCCATCTTGGCCCGCCTCTTTTTTATTCTTCTTGTATGACAACCGTCGGAGGACATTCGTACATCACCCGTGCATGGTTAATGCGAATCAGCTGCCTCTCCACCAAACGGCCTGTCGTGCGGTCGATGATGTCTCGATAGACCTTCCCGTTGCGGTAGATTACTCCTTCCGATGCATTGCCAGCAGGAGACTTCTCCCGCGAGAAGTACTCGTCCTCTATATGAATATGGAAGGTATGCGGCTGCTGTTCCGCTGCACGCAACTCTCCACGCAGATATTCTCCGTCCACCCAGAGCCTCAGCTGGTAGATGTTTGTTGTGTCGTTCCTCACTCGGTAGTCGATATAGTTGTACGAGATACTGGTTCCCGTGCCGAAGGGAATCTGTCGGCCGAAGTCGGGAAAGAGGTCCAGCCCGTCGTGGTGGTGATGCTCCGTTATGGTCAGTTCGCTGTGCAACACCATCCAGTGGATAAGGTTGGAGAGCTGGCACAGTCCGCCGCCGATGCCTTTCGAGGGCTGGCCTTTGGCGATGGTGAGTCCTTCCTTGTAGCCTTTCCGCCGCGATGTTCTGCCGATGCGCTTCCATACAGAGAATGTCTCGCCGGGACGGATCATCAGTCCGTCGATGTGCTTGACGGCCAGCGCGAGATTGGCCGCCTTGTTCTCCTGCAGCACCATATCGACATTGCCGAGCCGTCGGCGGATGAGCGAGTTATGCTGATAGACGACTACGGGCAGGGGCGTTTCCGTCCGTTCTTTGGCAAAGGCCGTCCGTTGCAGGAAGTCCTTTATGTGCCTCTTCGCGATTTCCTTCTCGACAGACAGTCGATAGGTGAAGGGTGACAACTCACAAAACAGTTTTCGCTTCATTTCACTAACAGTTTGATATGCAAAGATAGCAAATCCACAGCACCCACGTTTCTTTTTCATGAATTATTTATGATAGTTTATGAATTGGGCGGGCAGCACGTGAAATGATGGAAAAAGATAGGAAAACGGAGAAAATGTTTGGCTATTTCGTTTTAATGAAGTAAATTTGCGGAGAAAATGTAGGGACGCTACACGTAGCATCCCTACAGTAAACTCGACAACTTGATCATATATGCTTGTAAAAACATACAGTGTTGCGGTGAATGGACTTGAGACGACGACTATCACCGTAGAAGTGAGCATGACACGAGGCATGCTTTTCCACCTGACCGGCCTGGCCGACACAGCCGTCAGGGAGAGCCACGACCGTATCAAGGCTGCATTGTCCAACAATGGGTTCAAGATGCCCACGATGGACATCACGGTGAATATGGCGCCAGCCGACATCCGCAAGGAGGGAAGCAGCTTCGACCTGCCACTGGCCATCGGTATCCTTGCGGCCGACAACAAAGTGCCCGCAGACGAACTGCGTAACTATATCCTTGTCGGCGAGCTCGGACTCGACGGCAAGCTGCAGCCCATCCGTGGTGCCCTGCCCATCGCCATCAGGGCAAGGGCAGAGAAATACAAGGGCCTCATTGTGCCTTCACAAAACATCCATGAAGCGGCTGTGGTGAACAATATCGACGTCTATGGGATGGACAACCTGATGGATGTCGTCAACTTCCTCAACGGAGCTTGCCACTTCGAGCCTACCGTCATCGACACGCGCCGTGAGTTCTACCTGCAACAAAGCCACTTCCCACTCGATTTCAGTGATGTCCGCGGGCAAGAGAACGTGAAGCGCGCTTTAGAGGTGGCTGCCGCAGGAGGGCACAACCTCATCATGATTGGCCCGCCGGGCAGCGGTAAGTCGATGATGGCCAAGCGGTTGCCCAGCATTCTGCCGCCTCTCTCGCTGTCGGAAAGTCTTGAGACGACACAGATACACTCCATAGCCGGAAAGCTCGACCGCGACTCAGGTCTCATCTCGCAGCGTCCGTTCCGTTCGCCCCACCACACCATCTCGCAGGTAGCCCTCGTCGGCGGCGGCAACTCACCGCAACCCGGCGAAATCAGCTTGGCCCACAATGGTGTGCTCTTCCTCGACGAGCTGCCAGAGTTCAACAAGTCGACGCTCGAAGTATTGCGCCAGCCACTTGAAGACCGGCACATCACCATCAACCGTGCCAAATATACGCTCTCCCTACCCTGCTCCTTCATGTTCGTCGCCTCGATGAATCCCTGTCCCTGCGGCTATTATGGCGATCCCACCCACAACTGCGTATGCACTCCCGGGCAGATACAGCGCTACATGAACAAAATCTCCGGTCCGCTGCTCGACCGTATCGACATCCACTGCGAGATACAGGCCGTGCCCTTTGCCGAATTGAGCCAGATGCAGCCCGGCGAACCATCGGCAGTCATCCGCGAACGAGTGATAAAAGCCCGGAATATCCAGACCGAGCGCTTCCGTCAACTCTCTCCCGCCGGCGGAAGGGAAGGTGACACCGTGCATTGCAACGCCCAGATGACGGAGCGCATGCTCCACGAGTTTGCCGAGCCCGATGCCGCCTCTCTCGACATGCTCCGCATGGCGATGGAACGCCTGAAGCTCTCCGCCCGCGCTTATAGCCGCATCCTGAAAGTTGCCCGCACCATCGCCGACCTCGACGGCTCCGAAAAGGTACAGACGATGCACATCGCCGAGGCCATCGGCTATCGGAATCTGGATCGTGGCGACTGGGCTGAGAGAGGGATATAAGGTTTGTACAGAAATTTGCCGAACACCTCACCAAAATGGCCGGAAAGCCTTTGCTACAGCGGGTTTCGGATGGTGAGGTGTTTGCCAGACACCTCACCACACATCTCACCAGACACCTCACCATTTTGATGAGAGGTAGGAGGCGACGCTTCTTTGCGTCGCAACAGCACATAGGGAGATCCCTGCCAGCCTCCCCAAAGGAGAGGAGACCCACGTGACAGGTGTCACGCTGGGAAGCGTGACCTCCTACATTACCGCAATGGGTAGGAGGCGACGCTTCCTTGCGTCGCAACAGCGCATAAGTGGCTGGTGAGGGCTATGGTGAGGGGCGTGGTGAGGTGTTCGGCAAACACCTCACCATCGGGAAGGCCGATAAACAGAGGGATACGGAACAAATTGGTGAGATGTTGTACTATTTTTCGACGAAAAGTTTTTCAGTGGATTTTATACCGCGCAGGGGGATAGACTCCATGAATATCAGAGACTATCAATAAGCACGATAAGACTATTACTAAGGCAGTCAGAGACTATCTCTGAGGCAGTCAGAGACTATCACTGACGTTGTCAGAGACTATCACTGAGCAAGTCAGAGACTATCACTGAGCAAGTCAGAGACTATCTCTGACGATGTCAGCAAGCATAAATTAGGGAAATTCTACCAGGCGATAGGCTCAAGGCCATGCTGCAGGAGATACTCGTTGGCCCTTGAGAAATGATGATTGCCAAACCATCCGCCGCGGTTGGCACTGAGGGGTGAAGGATGAACCGACTCGAGAACAAGGTTTTCCTGACGGTTGATCATCCACGCCTTGCTGCGTGCATAGCCGCCCCAAAGCATGTAGACAAGATGGTGACGCTGCGTAGCAAGCGCCTGGATGGCCGCATCGGTAAAGGTCTGCCAGCCTATCTTGGAGTGGCTGTTGGCTTGATGTGCGCGAACGGTGAGCGTGGCGTTGAGGAGCAGTACGCCCTGACGTGCCCAACGAACGAGACTGCCATCAGGCGGAACGGGCTGTCCTAAATCGGCTTCTATCTCCTTAAAGATATTGACAAGCGACGGAGGCATCATGACACCAGGCTTGACGGAGAAACACAGCCCTTCTGCCTGTCCCGGCTCATGATAGGGATCTTGCCCAATGATCACCACCTTCACTTGGTCGAAGGGGCAAAGGTTGAAGGCATTGAATATCTCTCGTCCTGGCGGATAGCAGGTCGTGGTGGAATATTCTTGTCTGACTATCTGCGTGAGGCGCTCGAAGTAGGGCTTGGTGAACTCTGCTTGCAGTTGGTTTTTCCAGGATTCTTCTATCTTAACGTTGGGCATGGTAGATAAAACTAAAATTCGACGTAGGGCTGCAGCCGTTGGATTAGCTCGGGCGTAAAGTCAGGCAACAACCGAAGTTCTTGCAGACTGTGGAGAGGCCCTTTCATCCTACGGTAGTCGGTAATGGCCTTGGCCATGAAGTAAGAAATATAGGGATGCTTGCGCAGCTGTGCTGCCGACAGTTTGTTGACATTGAGTTTCTGAATGGCTCCGGTCGATACTTGGAAATAGGGCAGCGCATCCTCCGGGAAACCTTCTATCTCCAACAACTGATCAGCACTACAGAAGCCTCCCAGCTTTTCACGATAGCGCACTATCTGGCGGGCATAGAAGCTGCCGATGCCCGGCACTTTCTTCAGCTGAGCAGTATCCGAACTGTTGAGAGCTATCTGCTGCCCGGGTTTCAGTTTGACCGGGTAGCGAAGGGTGTCGCGTGTGGCAGAAGGCTTTGGCCGAGCCTCGTAAGGTGCGGCAGTCGTGCCTTCTTGTCCATACTCGTTCTTCGACAAACGATGTGAAGAGTGAGCGAAGAGAGTGGAAGCCGGCAAATAGTCGGAAGAAATACGGATGTAAGGCTCGAGCGTCCGGTATTGCTTCACGGTGAGTCCATACAGCTGTGCGAAATCCTTCGGTTCGCGATAGACCCCACCTGCAGCGCGATAGCGATAGATGTTGCGCACCTGCCAAGGCTGAAGTCCGAGTCGCAGCAGCTGAGTACTGTCGGCAGTGTTCGGGTCAAACGGGAAGAGTTCCGCCTTCCTGCCTTCCACTCTGTAATAAGCCTGCGCCTTGCCACCTTTCGCACCATACCGACCACCATCTGTCCGATCAGCAGTCATCAGCTCATCGGAGGCGACATCCTTGTCGCGCATTAAATAGGTTGCAGTCAGAAACAGGCTGATGGCCACCACGATGACCAGCAGCACCTGTCTGTCTGACTTATTGAAATAGAAGAACTCCCTAAGATTCATAACCCAATCGATGACTTACTTGTAGCTCAAGCTACTCCCTATCTCAGCATACCGCACTCATCAGATAATGCCGAACTGGTGCAGGAAGATGAAGATGATGGCCACGGGGCAGATGTACTTCACACAGATGAGGAAGAATGGAAGGTAGCGCGAGCGCAGCGTTCCCCAGTTGGTCATCTCTTCAACGATGAGCTTCTTGGGCAGCACCCATCCCACGAGAATGCACGTCAGCAGTCCGCCAGTGGTCAGAAGCACATTGGCCGTCATCCAGTCGCACAGGTCGAAGAGCGCCTTTCCGAAGAAGTTGAGCCAAGGATAGCCACTGAGCGAGAGTGCACAGAGCGTTCCGACAACGATACAGATGAGCGACACGATGCGGGCTCCGTTGCGCCGGCTCATGCCGAACTCCTCGCTGACGAACGATGTTCCCACCTCATGGACAGAGATATTAGACGTCAGCGCTGCGATGAAGAGCAGCAGATAGAAAGCCGTTGACACGATATAGGCCAGGACGGGGACGGCCGAGAAAGCCTGTTCGATGACGTTGGGCAGCGTGACAAACACCAGCGACGGCCCGCTGTCGGGCTGAATGCCCACCGAAAGAGCTGCGGGGAAGATGATAAATCCGGAAAGGATGGCCACACCCGTGTCGATGCTGGCTATCTGCACCGTTGTCTTCACCAGATGGGTGTCGCGCTGGAAGTAGCTGGCATAGGTGCAGAGGGCTCCCATGCCGATGCTCAGCGAGAAGAAAGCCTGCCCCATTGCCTCGAGCAACGTTTCGCCCGTCACCTTCGAGAAGTCGGGCTTCAGCAAGAAGTCGATACCTTTCGCCGCTCCTGGCAGCAGCAACGAACAGACCACCAGCACGAGGAGCAGCACGAAGAGCACAGGCATCATCAGCTTCGAAGCCTTCTCGATGCCTCCTTCCACACCACGTATGATGACGAGATGGGTGATGATGATGATCAGGATGGTCCACCCCACAAGCTTCAGCGGATTGCCCATGAAGTCGTCGAAGAACTGCCGGAAATATTCGGGCGTACCGTGCAAGTCGTTGGCGAGCGATGACATTGTGAACTGCAAGGTCCATCCGCTCACCACACTATAGTAGCCCACAATGAGCGTTCCGGTGAAGACGCCGAGATAGCCTACCCACCGCCAATTCTTAGAATTGGACACCTTGCCATAAGCCCTCGCAGCATTTGCCTGGGCATGTCGGCCTATCATCATCTCGCACAGCATCACGGGAAGTGCCATCAAGATGATACACCCGATATAGATAACGATGAAGGCAGCACCGCCATTCTGTCCTGTCACATAAGGAAACCGCCAAACATTGCCCAATCCTACGGCACTGCCAGCTGTGGCCAGCACCATACCCAATTTCGAACCGAAACCGCTTCTCTTTGTTTCTGCCATTGTATGATTTGTTATAAATTGTTGTTGGTAGTCCGCTGCTATGGCAACGACGTTGCAAAGATAAGCTAAAAAATGTATATATGCAAGCGATTGGGTGATAATTTTCAAAATATTTTTACTAACTTTGCTGCATGATTCGTAAATATCCTTTCACGTTGGTGCTTGTCGCCGTCATCTGGGTGCTGTGCCTGATGCCCATCCCAGAGAATCCGTTGAGCCATGTCAGCATGATCGACAAGTGGACCCATCTCGTCATGTATGGCACGCTGTGCCTGGTGCTGTGGTGTGAGTTTACGCACCATGGGGCCGGCAGAACGCTGTCGATAGGCCGCTGGTTGCCACTTTGGCTCCTGCCCGTCGCAATGAGCGGCATCATCGAGCTGGTGCAGCGCTATTGCACGGGCGGGATGCGTAGTGGCGAGTGGCTCGACTTTGCGGCCAACAGTCTCGGAGCCACCCTTGTGCAGCCCATCGGCTACCTATATTATATATGGTATAGCAAACACAGAAGAAACAAACACGGCATCGAGAAAAGCTAAATGCCATGTCTACGCATCAAAAATGCGGCATTTGCGTTGTGCAAATGCCGCATTTAGATGATACAGCCACGATGTAGGCTCATCAGTTGTTAGCACTCCAGCCCTAAATGGCGATAGGCTTCGGGGATGGTTCCCTTCCAAAGGCAGAAGGGCATCTTGCGCATGTGCGAGTTGTAGAAGCGTCGGTCGCCCGTCACCTCCTGTCCGATGAAGTCGGGCTTCTCGTAAACTTCGTCCTCGCTTTGCAGTTCCACCTCGGCCATAACAAGACCAGCATTGTCGCCATGAAACTCGTCCACCTCGAAGGTGTGGCGGCCGCTCTTCACCAGATAGCGATGCTTGTCGATGATGCCCGGTTCGCAGATGTCCATCAGCTGGTGGGCCTCGTCGAGCGTAATCTCCTTTTCAAACTCGAAGCGCGAGAGCCCCCCATCGGCCGAAGGACCTTTGATGGTCAGGAAACCGCGGTTGTCGCGGATACGCACCCTGACCGTCCGGCCGTTGCCGCTGCTGATATATCCCTGACGGATGTGGCTACAACTTTCAGCAAGCTCCCGGTAGGTATTGCCTCTTACCAAGAACTTGCGTTCTATCTCCATATTTGCCATTTTACGAGGTAAGGAGCCAGAACGAACCAACGAGCACGATGGCCAGGATGATGAGTACTGCAACAATCCACTTGATTACTTTCTTGGCCTGCTCTTCTTGCTTGGCTTCGCGGCGGGCCTTCTGCAATTCTTTTTTCTTCTTGTTCATAGTTATTTTTATTTTGATGATTGGGATTTTTCTAGGATTCGGTGGGAAATGTTTTTCTGTTTTATTCTTCGTCGGCGACAGGGAACTCCATGAGGTAAGCCTTGATGAATCCGTCTATCTTGCCGTCCATCACGCCGTCGACATCGGATGTCTGATAGTTGGTGCGATGATCCTTCACACGACGATCGTCGAAGACATAGCTTCTGATCTGGCTGCCCCACTCTATCTTCTTCTTCGAGGCCTCTATCTTGGCTTGCGCCTCAAGGCGTTTCTTCATGGCGCGGTCGTAGAGTTGCGAGCGGAGCAACGTCAGGGCGCGCTCCTTGTTCTTCGGCTGGTCGCGCGTCTCGGTGTTCTCGATGAGGATTTCCTCCTCTTCGCCAGTATCGGGGTCAGTGTACCAGTAGCGCAGACGTACGCCCGACTCCACCTTGTTGACGTTCTGTCCGCCGGCGCCACTACTTCGGAACGTGTCCCATGAAAGCTTGGCCGGGTCGACATACACCTCGATGGTATCGTCGACGAGAGGCGAAACGAAGACGCTGGCGAACGAGGTCATACGCTTTCCCTGCGCATTGAACGGGCTGACTCGCACGAGTCGGTGCACACCGTTCTCGCTCTTCAGATAGCCATAGGCATATTCGCCGCCCTCTATCTCCATCGTGACGCTCTTGATGCCGGCCTCGTCGCCATCCTGCAGGTTGGAGATGGTCACCTTGTGTCCGTGAGACTCTGCCCATCGCATGTACATTCGCATGAGCATCGAAGCCCAGTCCTGGCTCTCCGTTCCGCCAGCACCAGAGTTGATCTTCAGCACACAGTCCATCGGGTCTTCCTTCTGGCGCAGCATGTTCTTCAGCTCCAGGTCCTCGATGGCCACGATAGCCTTGTGGTAGTCGTCGTCGACCTCCTGCTCGGTTACCATCTCCTCGTGGTAGAAGTCGAAGGCCAGCTGCAGTTCGTCGGCCATCGTGCGCACCTCTTTATAGCCATCAATCCATTTCTTGATGGCCTTCACCTTCTTCATCTGTTCCTGCGCGCGCTTCGGGTCTTCCCAGAAGTCGGGAGCCTGTGTGCGCAGTTCCTCCTCTTCGTATTCTATCTTTTTCCGGTCGATGTCCAGATAATGGTGCAGGTCGTCTACCCGCTTGAGGACATCCTTCAGTTGTTCTTGAGTTATCATTTCGTTAATTGTCGTTAAGCTGCCACACCATTTTCAAAGAGATACTCAGGCGCGATGTCGGCACCATTTGCCCAAAAGATGGTATGGTCGAGACCAAATTGCTCAAACTGTTTTTTGTCGCGCAATTCTTGATATGCAGGATAGTCAAGCAGTGGCGTAAGGTCAATTTTTCTGCGTTCGCCATTGCTGAATGTGCAAAGCAGCGTGTATTCGCCCAAATACTCCACGTCGGTTATTGTCAGTATCATTCCTTCAATGTTTTATTTTGTTTATCTTTTCTCCTCGTTGAGCTTTTTCCCAGATTTCCATGAGTTCCTCTTCATGTTCATCAATGAATGAATTGATCAGCGCTATGGTCTTTGACCTTGCTTTCCCTTCTATGACACGGTCCTGAATGGTTATCGAGAAGTTGTCCATTCCACTCCTTACATGTATATGGGGAGGGTTATGGTCGAATCCATATATGTACACCAAGATACCTTGTATAATAAAGACAGATCCCATTGCTTATACTCAGCTTTCCTTGTACATTTCTTCAATCTCGGCAGCGTAGTGCTTGTTGAGCACGGCGCGCTTGATTTTCAGCGTGTTCGTCAGTTCGCCCGCCTCCATAGTGAAGGGCTTGGGCAGCAGGGTGAAGGTCTTAATCTTCTCGTAGTTGGCGAGTTGCTGCTGCAGGGTATCGATACGCTCGGTGAGCATCTTGATGATGCGCTTGTTGTGGCAAAGGTCTTCCACCTTCTCGTAGTCGATGTCGTTGTCCTTGGCATATTCTTCAAGCTCGTTGAAAGCCGGTACGATGAGCGCCGATACGAACTTGCGCTGGTCAGCGATGACAGCCACTTGCTCGACGAACTTGTCGACGAGAATCTTCGACTCAATCATCTGCGGAGCGATATACTTGCCGTTGGACGTCTTGAACAGCTCCTTGATGCGCTCCTTGAGGAACAGCTCGCCATCCTTGAGATAGCCAGCGTCGCCAGTATGGAAGAATCCGTCGGCATCGAATGCCTCGGCATTGAGCGCGTCGCGCTTGTAGTAGCCACGGGTGATGGTGGGCCCCTTGAGCAGTATCTCGTCGTTCTCGCCAATCTTTATCTGTATGCTGTGGATGGGCCGTCCGACGCTTCCCACGGTGTAGGGCTTGTCCATGTGGTCGCACGACACGGTGGCGAGGCTCTCCGTCAGTCCGTAGCCCACCATCATGAAGATGCCCACAGAGTGGACGAACTCCTCCACCTCGGACGAGACATACGAGCCTGCCGTTGGGAAGAAGTGTGCATTCTCCAGTCCGAGCTGCTTGCGGACGAGCGAGAAGAGCGTCTTGTCGAACGCCTCGTACTGCAGCTTCAGCGGCAGCGGAGCGCGTCGTCCGCGACTCTGGTATTCTATTTGGTACTTACGGCCCACGGCCAATGCGCGCTTGAAGAGGCTGCGTTGCACGGGGCCGGCCTTCTCGATCTTCGACTTCACACCAATGTATACTTTCTCCCAGAAGCGCGGCACGGCACACATACAGGTGGGATGCGTCTCGCGCATCGACTGCTGGATTTCCTTCGGATAGGTGTTGATGATCAGCTGTGCGCCAAGCGTGAGGCACAGAATCATCCATCCGCGCTCGAAGACATGCGTGATAGGCAGGAACACCATGACGCGGTCTTTCTCGCCCACTGGCACGCAGCGACCGTTGGCCTCGAAGGCTGCATGATATTGACCGTAGGTCAGGATGACACCCTTCGAGTCGCCCGTAGTGCCGCTGGTATAGAGGATGTTGGCGATGTCGTCCATCGAAGCTTGTGCCCAAAGGCTCTCCACCTCGCTCTGGCGCGGCAGGTTCTCACCCAGCTTGAGGAAGTCGTCGAAATAGATGGCACTGGGGTCGCCCTGCGCGATGCGTACGCTCGAATCGAAGATGATGATCTTTTCGAGCGTTGGACATAGCGGCAAGACGCGGTGTGCCTTGTCGTACTGTTCCTGTTCGCCCACGAAGAGGAACCTTATCTGTGCGTCGGCGATGATATACTGCAACTGCTGCTCGCTGCTGGTGGCATAGAGCGGCACGGTGACGGCCCGGATGCCCCAAGCGCCGAAGTCGGTATAGAGGTACTGCACGGTGTTCTGCG
>Ga0310695_10003950_pt1 | contig 28151 bp, 13 predicted proteins | sample RumenRJG_04DNA_FD_203882 | JGI IMG/M metagenome (GOLD analysis project Ga0310695, IMG submission 203882) | Bovine rumen microbial communities from Lethbridge, Alberta, Canada - RJG_04 (v2) (version 2) | ecosystem: Host-associated > Mammals > Digestive system > Stomach > Rumen | place: Canada... | reverse complement strand
TGGTGAGCGTGACTATCCCCAATACGGTCACCTCCATCGGGGCATTTGCATTCATGGACTGCATCAGCCTGACGGATGTGACGATTCCCAACTCGGTGCAGACCATCGGGATCCGTGCGTTCTCGGGCTGCCAAAACCTGACGGACATCACTATCCCCAACTCGGTCACTTCCTTCGGCGAGGCGGTGTTCAGGTTCTGTATCAACCTGGAGAACATCACCGTGGAAAGCGGCAACACTGTATACGATTCCCGCGGCAACTGCAATGCCATCATCGAGACGGCAAGCAATACATTGATAGCGGGTTGCCAGAACACCGTCATTCCAAATTCCGTAAAAGCCATCGGTGATGAAGCGTTCTTGAATATCAGTAGCCTGAGGGGCATCACCATCCCCAACTCGGTCACCTCCATCGGCGAGTGGGCCTTCTATGGCTGCAGCGGCTTGGAGGAGGTAACCATGGGCAATCGTGTCATCACCATCGAGGGACATGCGTTCCGCGACTGCTACAGCCTGAAGAGCATCACCATCCCCGCCACGGTCACCACCATCGGCGAGTGGGCGTTCGACGAGTGCCTTAGCCTCACCGATGTGTACAGTTACATCACCGACCTCACGAAAGTCTCCTATGGGACTTATCCTTTTTATCTGCATGATGGCAACTATTCTGGCCGCACGCTGCATGTGCGGCAAGGCATGGTGGAAGCCTACCAGGCCAACAGTAACTGGTATCCCTATTTCGGGCGGATTGTGGAGGTGGAACCCGGAACGGACTTGCTCGGTGATGTGAACCTTGACGGCGAGGTGGGAGTTGCCGATGTCAATGCCGTCGTGGACATCATCCTGGGTGGAAATGTCTATACCCCTGATGCTGATGTGAACGGTGACGGTGAGGTCAACATCGCCGACATGAATGTTATTATCGACATCATCCTTGGCGGCCCTGCTTCGGCCCCTGATTGCTTTACTTCTTCAGGCATCTAGCCAACTGGTCATCCATACAATCGTTGTCGTTGCCAACCCAAAAGAGAGGACAACTGACTATAATCAAGGCATATAAAATGAAAGACTTTTTATACAATTATTTTGTAGCTAACGGCGATACCCACACCGCCGAAGAATACTCAGCGTTCTGCCAACGGGCTAAACGGTGCCTTGGGGAGGAATCAGTATACTCAAGCAACCTTACATCAAGGGTTTTTGCCAATATAGACCTAAAAAAAGCGATGGCAAAGAAAATTGTAAGTGACATGATGGACAAGAGAAATCTTTATGTTGAATCATGCTTCATGGACTCTCGACTCCGTGCTCTTGTTGATTACTATTTTGCTCGGGAACTGTTCTCTCCTGACCCAACGGTCGCTGCGACCGCGCGCAATGCTATAGAAAGATACAGTAAGTGCAATAAGGGTCCTGGAGGAGCCGTTGTAATCATGCGTAGTGAAGATGAAATGTATGATGGCTATCGCTTTTTCATCATCAACATGCTGTGCTTTACCGCCAATCGTTTCGCGATAGGCTTCAGGACCGATGGCGGGCCTGTAAGAGAAACAATGACATATTATAAGGGATGCCGTCCATTAGGCGTTAGAACAGCAAGCAATGGCGTGGAATGGAATCTGATTGAATGTGATGCTTCGTTAAGTGATGACAATTTTGCTGTATTCAGTAATTTACTTGATGGAGATGGTACAATAGAAATATGCGATTGGATAAACGATGGCAACCAGCGGGTTATCTTCAGGCGTGATTATTGATAAGCCAAACAATCGTAAAGCGGAATTCAAAATAGTAACGATACAATCTCTCTATTCTTGTTTTTGAACAAGTGCAGCCGATTTACCATAGTGATAGCAAATATTTTAATCGTCTTCAAAAATCGGCTGAATGTCCCAATCCAGAGTAGGCTGCAAAGGGCAACTCATAAAGTCACCACTGCAGGAGTCACGGTCTATACACCCTTCGCATACCGAGGGGTAAGTGGGGCCATAGAGGCATAAATTAATTTCAGCAATGTCAACACCATCATCGTCATCATGAAAGACGGCTGTTGCCCAAGGCTATCGAGCAATTGGGCATCAGCCGTCTCGCTGCATGCCCCATTCTGGCCGCTGAGGAGTTATCGCAGGGTTGACTTGAGCAAATTATTTTGTTTTTCTGTCTGAATTGTTGTACTTTTGTAATCTATAAAATCAACCTTGTCAGACGATTGAAATTACCTTAACAAAACTATACGATTATGGGACTTTTAGATAACATTTTTGGTGGCGGCTCCGGGCAAGGCAACTCGTCCCGCACCATACCCATTCCGTTTTTGCCTGAGAGCGTTGAGCAGATGATGCAGTTGCCTTATGCAACGCTGAACAACGAGTTTGAGGTGGCGGCGCTCACGGTGGCTGTGCTGTGCAACTATTGCCAGAACCCCCAAGCGACCGTGGAGATGCTGAACTACCTGCGCGGCCCGCGCCCGTTGTCGACCTTTGAGGTGCAGTTTTTGCGCGACCGCCTGCAGGGCAAGCCTTACAAGATGCTCTCTTACCTGAACGGCACCTCTCCGACCAACAACTACACGCCCGCCATGCCGCTGGGTGTGACCGTCATCACCACGCCCACCAGCGTGATCCAGGAAGACATGATACGGCTGTTTATCCGCTCGAGCGGTGCCGACAGCCTGCGTCAAGTGGACCTGCGCCGCAAGCCCAGCACGGGGCAGTGGTTCCTGTGGTCATCGGATGGCCTGATGCCCGATATCCGCATCCCCGTCAACCAGGACCCCTGGGCATAACCACATCAAAACGACACAAGTAAACATCACAGTGGACACCCTGCAACAGGGCGACCATCTGTGATGTTTTGGCAATTCACGCCCACACCATTAAAATAGGAGGCTGTGTCATAATTGTGACTCGGTAATATTACCGTGCTATCGCACGGGAAATTATTCAAATTAATTAAAAATTACATAATAAAATACATAATATTTTAATCTTAATTCCTAATTTGTTTAATTTCCCGCCCGCAGGGCGGTTGTTGTACTAGGCGATGCAATTATGACACACCCACTTGTTTTCGTCTCTTCCGCACCACCATACCACTAATAACTATGGGTGTAACTTCCTCCGATTGCTTCGTTGACAACCGCGCCTCGACTCAAACAAAAAATACAAAGTTGAGCAAATGGCAACAACTTCTTTCTGGTCCTTAGCACTGTGTTTTCTTGCGTAACGGATTTAACGGTTTTTTGGGGCATCCGCATGAGTAATTATCCGTGTAGTTTATGGGCGGGTTTAAAATTTACTGGTTGTTTGTGTTTATTTTGCAGATATTATGCGTATATTTGCAGGTTAGAAACAAATAACAACCAACATAAACCTTACGACAATGAAAAAAATCATTAACCTATCTCTCCTGCTGCTGGCCCTCCTGCTGCCAGCCACAGCCTCCGCCTACGACTTTGAGGTGGATGGTATCTACTACAACATCAACGGCAACAATGCCTCTGTGACCTACGCAGATGATGATTGGGATACTCCCGACTACTCTGGCGACGTGACTATTCCTGAAACAGTCACTTACAACGGCACGACCTATTCCGTCACTTCCATCGGCGAGTTGGCGTTCTATTTCTGCAGCGGGCTGACTAGTGTCACCATCGGTAACTCCGTCACTGCAATCGGCGAATCTGCGTTCCGTGGCTGCAGCGGGCTGACCAGTGTCACCATCCCCAACTCCGTCACTTCAATCGGCGGCGAGGCGTTCGCTTACTGCAGCGGGCTGACCAGCGTCGACATCCCCAACTCGGTCACTTCCTTCGGCGAGGCGGTGTTCTATAGCTGCAGCGGGCTGACTAGCGTCACCATCGGCAACTCCGTCACTTCAATCGGCGACAATGCGTTCTCCGGCTGCAGCGGGTTGACCAGCGTCAACATCCCCAACTCAGTCACATATATCGGCGAGGGGGCGTTCTCTGACTGCAGCGGGCTGACCAGTGTCACCATCGGCAACTCCGTCACTTCTATCGGCTGGAGTGCGTTCTCTGGCTGCAGCGGGCTGACTAGCGTCATCATCCCCAACTCCGTCACTTCTATCGGCTGGAGTGCGTTCTCTGGCTGCAGCGGGCTGACCAGCGTCAACATCCCCAACTCCGTCACTGCTATCGGCGACGGGGCGTTCTATGGCTGCAGCAAGATACGGACGATTCTTTTCAACGCTGTGAATTGTATGTCTATTGGCAGCAATGCATTTCGTAATGTAAACCTAACCAACCTGCAGTTTGGTGACAGTGTGCAGCATATTCCAGCAGGAATGCCTTCATTAAACATGTACGGTAAGGTCCTCAATATTCCCAATAGTGTCAAGACCATCGATGCTGGCGCGATTAACGGCAGTTGTGCCGGTGTGGTTATCGGCAAGGGTATTGAGGATATTGCTGCCGGAACTTTTCCCAATGGCATCAGCGTTGCTTATGCCACTACTGCCGAACCTTTGCCTTGTCAGTCAGGTGCTTTTGCCAACCCGCAAACGCTCTATGTGCCTGCAGGCAGCAAGATGAAATATTTCACGGCGCCAGGTTGGAGCGAGTTCACGAACATCATCGAGGGAGAATATACCCCGGCGACCGCAGTCGAACTTGACCGAGATAATGTCACGCTTTATAGAGACGCCTCCCTGCAGTTGACGGCAACCGTCTTCCCCGATAGTGTCAGCACCTCCTCCCTCGGTTGGTACAGTCTGAACTCGAATATTGCCTCTGTTGACGATAACGGAATGGTCTATGCCAACGGTGTCGGCGAGACCGACATCATCGTGTGGGCCGACCAGGTGAGTGATACCTGCCATGTGAAAGTGACTCCCATCATGGTCGAGAACATCACGTTGAATGCCAACCACCTGTCGATGGCGCTTGACGAGACCTTTACCCTCACCGCCAATGCCACTCCTGACAATGCCGAAAACAGGACGCTGGAATGGATTATCCCCGAGAATGACGTGATAGCGACTATCATGACGAGTGAGAATCACCTGAACATCGGTGCAGCAGGCGAAGGCACCGTAACCATCACTGTCCGCGCTACCGATGGCAGTGGTGTATCGGCCACCTGCGAGGTGTTTGTGTCGGCGAACACGCCCGTCAAGAGCCTGACACTGAGTCCCGAGTCGATGACGCTCTATGTGGGCAACAGCCAACAACTCAATGCCATCATCACGCCGCAGGATGCCTATACCCAAGACCTGCGCTGGATGTCGAGCAATAGCAATGTAGCATCGGTTGATAATAACGGTTGGGTATATGGAAATGGTGTGGGCTCTGCCATCATCACCGCCGTCACTACCGACGGCAGCAACCTGAGTGCCACCTGTGCCGTCACGGTAATCAACATCCCTGTTGAGTCAGTGACCTTGAACACGAGCGAACTCCAGATGAACGAGGGCGCGAGCACCTACCTGAGTGCTACCGTGCTGCCCTACAACGCCTATGACCGATCCCTCACCTGGACATCGAGCAACCCGCGTGTGGCTACCGTCACCAGCAACGGCCGCGTGAATGCCCAAGCCGTGGGCACGACCATCATCACTGCCACGACTAACGACGGCACCAACATCAGCGCCGCCTGCCGCGTGACCGTGGGGAACCAGATAGCGGACAACTGTTTTGTCATGCCCGACACCGCAGTGCTCCACGGCGAAGCCATTGTCATCCCCGTGCGCATGATGAATACCCAATCCATCATGGCCTTCCAGACGGACATTTATCTGCCCACAGGGTTCAACCTTGTTACCAATGAAGATGACGAATTTGTCATCACGCCATCGAGCCGCCTGAGCAGTGACCACGTCATCATGACCAACCGCACTAGTGACGGTGCCATCCGTGTCATCTGCTACACGCCCAACTCACAGCCCATCAGCGGCAACGAGGGTGACCTGTTCTATTTCACCGTACAAGTGCCTGACAATGCCACTAGTGACTATGCCATCAACCTGAGAAATACCCTGTTGACCAACACCGACTACCAGGAGTTGGCCATTCCTGATGCCGGTGCAGTGCTCATGGTCAACACGTTCATGCCCGGTGACGTGAACGACAGCCGCACGGTGAACGTGACCGACATCGTGGTCAGCGCACAATATGTGCTCGGCATGAACCCCGAGCCGTTTATCTTTGAGGCGGCCGACATGAATGGTGACGGCAATGTGACCGTGACCGATATCATGCTCATCGCTTACCTCATCAACCATCCCACGATGAACGCGCCCAAGCGCATGTCCGCCCTGATGGACTGCAACGACCAGATGAGTGGAGAGAGCGTTTCACTCATGGCCGGTGAGACGCGCACCGTGAGCATCGTGCTCGACAACGAGATGGACTACACCGCCTTCCAGATGGATTTGACCTTGCCCGAGGGCTTGACGGCAGGCAACTTCCAGTTGACCGACCGTGCCGGCAGCCATGCCTTTGACGTGAACGCCATCGCCGGCAACAAGGTGCGTGCCCTGTGCTACTCGCCCGCCATCGAGGTCATCGACGGCCACAGCGGCGCCCTATTGACCTTTGATGTCACCGCCAACGCTACCGTTGAGGGCAGCATCACCGTGGACGGCATCGAACTCGTCACCACCGACTGCCAGAGCGTGCTGCTTAACGGCTTCGCCATCGGCGTGAACACAGCGACCAGTGTCAACGAAATCGCCGGCAGCAAGACCGTGGCCCGCGTGGACTACTTCAACCTGGCCGGCCAGCGCATCGACCGTCCCGAGAGCGGCGTGACGCTCGTCGTCACCACCTACACCGACGGCACCCGCACCACCACCAAAGTGATGAAATAAAGTATAATCTTCTCGGAGGTCTCGGAGATAAGAATAATCTGAGACCTCGGAGATAAAAACCATACGACAATGAAAAAAATCATTAACCTATCTCTCTTGCTGCTGGCCCTCCTGCTGCCAGCCACAGCCACCGCCTACGACTTCAAGGTCGACGGCATCTACTATGAGATTTTATCAGCTTCCAATAAAACAGTTTGGGTAACCTATTATGATGATAGTAATGGAACAAAATATAGTAATTATTCTGGAAGTGTAAACATTCCAGCTACCGTAACCTATAACGGAACTTCTTACTCCGTCACTGCAATCGGCATCAGTGCGTTCATAAACTGCAGCGGGCTGACTAGCGTTACCATCCCCAACTCCGTCACTTCAATCTCTTCGTATGCATTCTCTAACTGCAGCGCACTGACCAGCATTTCCATCGGCAACTCCGTCACTTCAATCGGCGGATCTGCGTTCCGTGGCTGCAGCGGGCTGACTAGCGTCACCATCCCCAACTCCGTCACGACCATCGGCGACTATGCTTTCCAAGGCTGCAGCGCACTGACCAGCATTTCCATCGGCAACTCTGTTACTTCAATCGGCACCCAAGCGTTCTCTGGCTGTAGCGGACTGACTATTCTTTTTTGGAATTCGCGTAATTGCTCCTATAATGGAGATATATACACGTATAATATTGAACAGGTCACAATTGGCAATGAAGTGGAAGTCTTACCAAGTGGTTTTGTAGAATGTTCAAAAATCACATCTGTCACCATCCCCAACTCCGTAACCACTATTGGCAATACTGCGTTCCGTGGCTGCAGCGGGCTGACAAGAATTACTGTTGATAGTAATAACACTGTATATGACTCCCGTGATAATTGCAATGCCATCATTAAATCATCAAGTAACGAACTGATTACTGGGTGCAACAATACAATTATCCCCAACTCCGTAACCACTATTGGCAATTCTGCGTTCTATGGCTGCAGCGGGCTGACCAGCGTCACCATCCCCAACTCCGTCACTGAAATCGGCAACGGGGCGTTCTCTGGCTGCAGCGGGCTGAATGATGTGTGTAGTTTTATTGTCGATCCCACGACTGTTTCCATGGGTTCTAGTGTTTTCTATCGGTCTCCAAACTATTATACAGAACGAACGCTGCATGTGCCTGTTGGCTCTGTCTCTGCCTATCAAGCTGACACAAAATGGGCAAATTATTTTGGATCTATCGTGGAGATGGAGCCGGCCATTGAGTTTGCTGATGGGAGAGTCAAGCAGTTGTGCTTGGCTAACTGGGACAATAACGGTGACGGTGAACTATCTTACGATGAGGCCGCAGCGGTCACCGACCTCGGCACCGTGTTCAAATATAACACAACAATTACTTCTTTTGATGAACTGCAGTATTTCACTGGACTTACTGAAATTGCTAGTCAGGCTTTCAGTTACTGTACTAATCTTGAAAGCATTATTATACCTGATAATGTAATTACAGTCAAGTTTGCTGCATTTGAGGGTTGTAGTAAACTTAGTAATCTTATTATTGGTGAGTCAGTTCAAACATTCGGCACCGTTGGTTCGGTTTTATATGGTTGTCGCAGTTTGACGAGCATATCAATCCCTAAGTCGGTAACTTCAATTAATGGTTACTGTTTTAACGAATGTGACAATCTGGTTTCAATCATTGTTGAAGAAGGAAATCCGGTATATGATTCTCGTGAGGGCTGTAACGCGATTATTGAAACAGAAACCAATACATTAATTGCAGGGTGCAATGCTACCATAATTCCCAATACGGTCACGCATATCGGAGAAGGGGCTTTCCAATTGCGTCTTTATCTCAGAGAAATATCATTCCCGTCTTCAATTAATCAAATTGACTATGCAGCATTCAATAATGATGCTTTTCTTGATAACATTTATTGTTATGTCAATAATCCCGAGGATATAATTCTTGGAGAAGCAGTATTCAGCGATATAATAAACATCAGGCCAAACTTGGGTATTTATTACTTGCCCAACTTGCATGTGCCATACGGATCAGCTGAACTGTATCGTAACGCTGACCAGTGGAACCAATTCAATATCGTGGAGATGGAGCCGGAGTCTGTTCTTGCGACATCGGTTGAGTTGGATAGCGAGAATGCCGAGATGACCGAGGGCGAGACCTTGCAACTGACGGCGACGGTGCTGCCCGAGGATGCCACCGACAAGACGGTGACTTGGGCTTCGAGCGACGAGGCTGTTGCTACGGTTGACGACACAGGCTTGGTGACTGCAGTCGCCGCTGGCACTGCCACCATCACCGCCACGACCAATGACGGCAGTGACTTGAGCGCCAGTTGCACTGTGACCGTGGCCAGCCCTGTTGTCCCCGTCGGCGATAACATCCTCGTGATGGCCGATACAACGGTGATGCATGGCGACATTATCGCCCTGCCCGTGGCGATGAGCAACGAAGCGGCGCTGATGGCCTTCCAGACGGACATTTTCCTGCCCGAAGGCTTCACGATTGTCACCGACGAGGATGACGAGTACATCATCACGCCATCGGAGCGCCTGAGCAGTGACCATGTCATCATGAGTGACAATGCCAATAACGGATCGGTGCGCGTGATTTGCTACACGCCCAACTCACAGCCTATCACCGGCAACGAGGGCGACCTGTTCTACATCCATGTCCAGATACCCGATGATGCCGAGGGACCCTACACCATCAACCTGCGCAACACGTTGCTGACCACTGTTGATTACACCGAAATCAGCGCTCCCGACACAAGTGCCCAAATCGAAGTCATTCAATTCATTCCCGGCGATGTGAACGACAGCCGCACGGTAACCGTGACCGACATTGTCATTGCGGCACAGTATATCCTTGACCGTGATCCCAGTCCGTTTATCTTTGAGGCGGCCGACATGAACGGTGACGGCACTGTGACCGTGACCGATATCATGCTCATCGCCTACCTCATCAACCATCCCACGATGAACGCGCCCAAGCGCATGCCCGCCCTGATGGACTGCAACGACCAAATGAGTGGAGAGAGCGTTTCACTCATGGCCGGTGAGACGCGCACCGTGAGCATCGTGCTTGACAACGAGATGGACTACACCGCCTTCCAGATGGATTTGACCTTGCCCGAGGGCTTGACGGCAGGCCACTTCCAGTTGACCGACCGTGCCGGCAGCCATGCCTTTGACGTGAACGCCATCGGCGGCAACAAGGTGCGTGCCCTGTGCTACTCGCCCGCCATCGAGGTCATCGACGGCCACAGCGGCGCCCTATTGACCTTTGATGTCACCGCCAACGCTACCGTTGAGGGCAGCATCACCGTGGACGGCATCGAACTCGTCACCACCGACTGCCAGAGCGTGCTGCTTAACGGCTTCGCCATCGGCGTGAACACAGCGACCAGTGTCAACGAAATCGCCGGCAGCAAGACCGTGGCCCGCGTGGACTACTTCAACCTGGCCGGCCAGCGCATCGACCGTCCCGAGAGCGGCGTGACGCTCGTCGTCACCACCTACACCGACGGCACCCGCACCACCACCAAAGTGATGAAATAATAAGTATTAACTTCCCGGAGGTCTCGGAGATAAGAATAATCCGAGACCTCCGAGATAAAAACCATACGACAATGAAAAGAATCATTAACCTATCTCTCTTGCTGCTGGCCCTCCTGCTGCCAGCCACAGCCACCGCCTACGACTTCAAGGTCGACGGCATCTACTACAACATCAACGGCAACAATGCCACTGTGACCTACGCCAATTGGAATACTCCTACTCCCGACTACTCTGGCGACGTGACTATTCCTGAAACAGTCACTTACAGCGGCACGACCTACTCCGTCACTTCAATCGGCTATGGTGCGTTCGATAGCTGCAGCGGGCTGACCAGCGTCATCATCCCCAACTCCGTCACGACCATCGGCGGAGAAGCGTTCCGTGACTGCATCGGGCTGACCAGCATCATCATCCCCAACTCCGTCACTGAAATCGGCGGAGAAGCGTTCTATGGCTGCAGCGGGCTGACAAGCATCGACATCCCCAACTCCGTCACTGCAATCGGCGTTAGGGCATTCTCCGGCTGCAGCGGGCTGACCAGCATCAATGTCGCTAGTGATAACACGAAATACGATTCACGCAATAACTGTAATGCCATCATTGAGACCTCAAGCAATTCATTAATTGTAGGCTGTATGAATACGATGATCCCCAACTCCGTCACGGCAATCGGCCAATATGCGTTCTATTACTGCAGCGGGCTGACAAGCGTCAACATCCCCAACTCCGTCACGGCAATCGGCCAATATGCGTTCTATGGCTGTAGCGGGCTGACCAGCGTCACCATCGGCAACTCCGTCACTTCTATCGGCGACGAGGCGTTCCGTTCCTGTAGCGGATTACATACTATTCTTTTTAATGCCGAAAAGTGTACGTCTATTGGCTACATTCCATTTTATAATGTCTACCTAACTAACCTGCAGTTTGGTGACAGTGTGCAACATATTCCAGCAGGAATGCCGGAATTAAACATGTACGGTAAAGTCCTCAATATTCCCAATAGTGTAAAGACTATTGCGAATGGTGCAATTAACGGCAGTTGTGCCGGTGTGGTTATGGGCAAGGGTATTGAGGATATTGCTGCTGGTGCCTTTGCCAGCGGCATCAGCGTTGCCTATGCCAATACTGCCGAACCTTTGCCTTGTCAGCCAGGCGCTTTTGCCAACCCGCAGACGCTGTATGTGCCTGCAGGCAGCAAGATGAAATATTTCACGGCGCCAGGTTGGAGCGAGTTCACGAACATCATCGAGGGTGAATACACCCCGGCGACCGCAGTCGAACTTGACCGAGACCATATCACGCTTTATAGATACGCCTCCCTGCAGTTGACGGCAACCGTCTTCCCCGATAGCGTCAGCACCTCCACCCTCGGTTGGTACAGTGTGAACCCTAATGTTGCCTCTGTTTCGGATAACGGAATGGTCTATGCCAATGGCGTCGGAGAGACCGACATCATCGTATGGGCCGACCAGGTGAGTGATACCTGCCATGTGATAGTGTCTCCCATCATGGTCGAGAGCATCACGCTGAATGCCAACCACCTGTCGATGGCACTTGACGAGACTTTTACCCTCACCGCTACTATCACTCCCGACAATGCCGAGAGCAAGACATTGGAATGGATTATTCCCGAGAATGAGGTGCTCTTGACACATGAAGTGAACAACAACCTAAACATCGGTGCAGTAGGCGAAGGCAATGTAACCATCACCGTTCGCGCTACCGATGGCAGTGGTGTATCGGCCACCTGCGAGGTGTTTGTGTCGGCTAACACGCCCGTCAAGAGCCTGACACTGAGTCCCGAGTCGATGACGCTCTATGTGGGCAACAGCCAGCAACTCAATGCCATCATCACGCCGCAGGATGCCTACACCCAAGACCTGCGCTGGATGTCGAGCAATAGCAATGTGGCCACCGTCAATGGCAGCGGTGTGGTGACTGCCCAGGGTGTGGGCAATGCTGTCATCACAGCCATCACTACCGACGGCAGCAACCTGAGTGCCACCTGTGCCGTCACGGTAACCAACATCCCTGTTGAGTCTGTGACCTTGAACACGAGCGAACTCCAGATGAACGAGGGTGAGAGCGCCTACCTGAGCGCCAACGTGCAACCCTACAATGCCTATGACCGATCGCTCACCTGGACATCGAGCAACCCGCGTGTGGCTACCGTCACCAGCAACGGCCGCGTGAATGCCCAAGCCGTGGGCACGACCATCATCACTGCCACGACTAACGACGGCACCAACATCAGCGCCGCCTGCCGCGTGACAGTGGGGAACCAGATAGCGGACAACTGTTTTGTCATGCCCGACACCGCAGTGCTCCACGGCGAAACCATTGTCATTCCCGTGCGCATGATGAATACCCAATCCATCGAGGCCTTCCAGACGGATATTTTTCTGCCCGAAGGCTTCACGATTGTCACCAACGAGGATGACGAGTACATCATCACGCCATCGGAGCGCTTGAGCAGTGACCATGTCATCATGAGTGACAATGCCAATAACGGATCGGTGCGCGTGATTTGCTACACGCCCAACTCACAGCCTATCAGCGGTAACGAGGGCGACCTGTTCTATTTCACCGTTCAAGTGCCTGACAATGCCGCTAGTGACTATGCCATCAACCTGAGAAATACCCTGTTGACCAACACCGACTACCAGGAGTTGGCCATTCCTGATGCCGGTGCAGTGCTCATGGTCAACACGTTCATTCCCGGCGATGTGAACGACAGCCGCACGGTAACCGTGACCGACATTGTCATTGCGGCACAGTATATCCTTGACCGTGATCCCAGTCCGTTTATCTTTGAGGCGGCCGACATGAACGGTGACGGCAACGTGACCGTGACCGATATCATGCTCATCGCCTACCTCATCAACCATCCCACGATGAACGCGCCCAGGCGCCTGCCCGCCCTGATGGACTGCAACGACCAGATGAGTGGAGAGAGCGTTTCACTCATGGCCGGTGAGACGCGCACCGTGAGCATCGTGCTCGACAACGAGATGGACTACACCGCCTTCCAGATGGATTTGACCTTGCCCGAGGGCTTGACGGCAGGCAACTTCCAGTTGACCGACCGTGCCGGCAGCCATGCCTTTGACGTGAACGCCATCGGCGGCAACAAGGTGCGTGCCCTGTGCTACTCGCCCGCCATCGAGGTCATCGACGGCCACAGCGGTGCCCTGTTGACCTTTGATGTCACCGCCAACGCTACCGTTGAGGGCAGCATCACCGTGGACGGCATCGAACTCGTCACCACCGACTGCCAGAGCGTGCTGCTCAACGGCTTCGCCATCGGCGTGAACACAGCGACCAGTGTCAACGAAATCGCCGGCAGCAAGACCGTCGCCCGAGTGGACTACTTCAACCTGGCCGGCCAGCGCATCGACCGTCCCGAGAGCGGCGTGACGCTCGTCGTCACCACCTACACCGACGGCACCCGCACCACCACCAAAGTGATGAAATAAACAAACTTAACGGCCTGCTGATTAAACGAATTAATCGAATAGTCGCGGATGCTAAATCACATTAATCCGTTTAATTCGCAGGCATTAACAAAGAATGCGGATGCCAATAAGTTTAATTCGGTTAATTCGCAAGCAAAATTAAAACAATATGAAGAGATATTTATCATTTGTAGTATTCGCGGTTTTGGTGGGGCTGTGGGCCGCTGCCACCGACCGCTTTTATATTGAGGATTTCTCGATTGCCCCAGGAGAGACACGCACGGTGAGCATCCTGCTGGACAACGAGACGGAATATTCCGCCTTCCAGAGCGATGTGTACCTGCCCGATGGTCTCACGGCAACCAACTTTGCCCTGACCGACCGCAAAAACAGCAACCACACACTCACGGCCACCGTGCTGCCTGATGGCGGCATCCGACTGCTGTCCTATTCGCTGAAGCTCAAGACCTACAGCGGCAACAGCGGTGCTCTCGTGACCTTCAATGTAACGGCCGCTACCGACTTCACGGGCCCAGCCGCCATTGCCCTGCGCAATACCTTGTTCACAACCACCGCAGGTGTGGAAATCGCGTTCGGCAATGAGACCTGCACCGTGACCGTACCATCTGCGGGCATTAAGGGCGATGTCAACGGTGATAATTATGTCAACATTAATGATGTAATAGCTCTCATTAACTATGTGTTGAGTGGTGATCCTTCGGGCATCCATATGGAAAACGCTGACATCGTTGTCGACCAAGACATTAATATCAATGATGTCACTGCTCTCATCCACAGAGTGCTGACTGGTGAGTTTTAATCCAAATCCATCCCAAAAAGGATGGCAGGAGCAGTATTGTCTAGGTATTCAGTCTATGGATACATAAGCATAGCTATTATTCACCGAACCTGGGTCGCAAGAAAAACTAAGGTGCTGTATCTCAATCAGATGCAGTCCCTTGGTTTTTGATTTGATGGCCCAAGAGGAGTGGCGGGAGTGATGGCTTTTGATAGGGGCGTTGTCAAATAACGGGCGGGAAATTTTGATATGTGTTAAAAATTTAGCAATTTTGCAGGCTCATTGGGTTTTTTATGACCATCTTGCTGGATATTTAATGTGATTTGGGCTATCATGTTGACGAAAATGCGAAAAAACTTACAATTTGCTTTTGCCGTACTGGTTCTGTTCGGCCTGCTGGCATCGTGCTCACAGGACGCTAAGAAGTACCGCATCGGGGTGTCGCAGTGCTCTGACGACATCTGGCGCGACAAGCAGAACTCGGAACTGATGATCGGCGCTTATTTCCATGAAAATGTGGAATTAAGGTTTGCTGCGGCCTACGATAGTGACGAGCGGCAAATCCAGCAGATTGACAGTCTTGTCGCTGAGGGCATTGACCTGCTGATTGTGGCTCCCAATCAGGTATCCACGATTTCGCCGGCAATCGACCGGGCCTATGACAAGGGTATCCCGGTGATTGTGTTTGAGCGCAAGACCAGCACCAAGAAATATACGGCCTATATGGGTGGCGGCAACCTGGCTTCGACGCTCACCTTCGGCCAGTTTATCAAGGCCATGGCCTCGCTCCTGGCGCCTTCTTTGGCCATGTGGGGCGCCACGGCTGCGATTCCCACCCTGGGACTCAACTGGCGCGTGCTGTTTGCCATCTTCTTTGTGGTGGGCATCTTCTCGGCCGTACTGCTGGCTGTGACTCCCATCCATGAAGAGAAAATCGAGGGCAAGCCTACCACCTTCGCAGGGTGCTTCAAGTTGTTGGGGGTGCCCATCGTGCTGCTCTCGTTCCTGGGCATCATGTGCCATGTGGGCATCGATGTGGGTACTAATACCTTTGCCCCCAAGATTCTCGTGGAACGCTTGAAAATGTCTGTAGAAGATGCCACAATTGCCCCCACGATCTACTTCACATTCCGTACCATCGGTTGCTTGACGGGTTCGTTCTTCCTGCGTGTGCTCAAGATGAGAACATTCTTCATCATCAGCGTCATCATGATGGCCTTGTCGATGTGCGGCATGTTCTTCGGCACCGAGAAGTGGATTCTGTACACCGCTATCGCTCTCGTGGGCTATGGCAACTCCAACATCTTCTCCATGTGCTTTGCTACGGCTCTTGAGTCGATGCCGCAGAAGCAGAACGAAGTTTCCGGTCTGATGATCATGGGTCTGTTCGGCGGTACGATTTTCCCGCTGTTGATGGGCTTCGCAAGCGATGCAATGGGCCAGGCTGGTGCTGTGGCAGTGATGGCCATCGGTGTCATCTACCTGTTCACCTACATCAAGCAACTCAAAGCCGCAGAGGTGTAAACACTTAACCTGTAATTTAACCTGAATAATATGGACAATCGTTATGTAGTGGGCCTGGGCGAGGCCCTGTGGGATGTTCTCCCCGAAGGTAAGAAACTGGGCGGTGCTCCCGCCAACTTCGCCTATCATGCCGGACAGTTTCTGGGAACTGACAACTCCATCGCCATCAGTGCGCTGGGCGAGGACAAACTCGCCGAGGAGACCATCGAGGCCCTCGAGGAGCATGGTCTCAAGTACCTCATGCCGCGCGTGCCTTATCCTACTGGCACAGTCCAGGTGACGCTTACTGAAGGCGGCATTCCCGTCTATGACATCAAGGAAAATGTGGCTTGGGACAACATCCCCTTCACCCCCGAGATTGAGGAAATCGCTGCCAACTGCCGCGCCGTGTGCTACGGCTCGCTGGCACAGCGCAATGTGGTGTCGCGCGAGAATATCCACCGCTTCCTCGACGCCACCCCCGACGACTGCATGAAGATCTTTGACATCAACCTGCGTCAGCAGTTTTATACCAAAGAGATTATCCAGCAGTCGATGCGCCGTTGCAACATCCTCAAGATCAACGACGAGGAACTCGTGACCATCGGGCGCATGTTCGGCTATCCCGGCTTGGATATCGAGAACAAGTGCTGGTTGATTCTGGGCAAGTACGACCTCGACATGCTCGTGCTCACCTGCGGCACCAACGGCTCCTATGTGTTCACGCGTGGCCAGATGTCGTTCCAGGAGACCCCCAAGGTCGAAGTGGCCGATACCGTCGGCGCCGGTGACTCGTTCACTGGCTCCTTCTGCGCCGCCATCCTCAACGGCAAGCCCGTCACCGAGGCCCACGAGTTGGCCGTCAAGGTCAGCGCCTATGTCTGCACCCAGAACGGCGCCATGCCCGCCTTGCCTCCCGACCTCCTCACCGCCGCCCAATAAGGCATATCTTCGGAGCAATTTATAATGTGGGTTCGTTGCAGAAATTTTAAACTGCATCGAACCCGCATTTCTATCAACCCCTATATAAGGCCCTAAAGAAGCATCCCCCGGCAAAGCGCACCAATCCTGCCCCCTGATTGACCTGTGAAACCTGCGACGCAGACGGTGAATGCAGCACCGTGAAACTCACCTGTCAGTACCCCGACCATCGCATGTATCTGCCGACAGATTACCTATCCGTAGACCACGCCCGCATCTTCGCTGTTGGGGGTTAAAAAAGTGAAACCCCGCAAGTCAGAATAACCGACTCAAGGGGCTTCGTTTTGGAATCGTGATGCTGTTGGGGACTTTCGCGCGGTATCTCAAGAGCCGTTATGATGCATTATAAGATTGTTGTTCTGTGATTGATGAATGGTTGTCATCCCGTAAAAATTGTCAAAAAATCCATATTGTTCCACAAGGTGGGGGCATTGTATTCCCTGAACGGAAAAATTTTGTTGGAAAGTTCAGCGAAGTGCCGTATCTTTGCAGGTTGTGTTAAACTGGTTGATTTTAATTATTTTTGGGTATACTTTTTTACGGTATTCTTTACACAAATGAAGACTGGGGACAACATCGCTTACGACTAATGAATGATCTTCAAATTCAGGAAATATGAAAAATATCAACGGTAACCATGTGGGGATGAGGCTCGCCATTCTGGGTTGGATGTTTTGTACAGTGCTGTCTGTCTGTGCGCAGAATGTGCGTGAGACCATACGGTTGGACGAGGGCTGGAAATTCTCTCTGGGCAACGCTGCCGACCCGGCGAAGGACTTCGGCTGCGGCACTGAGTATTTCAACTATTTGACCAAGGCCAACTCAATACACAACGAGGGCCCGTACGCCATCAAGTTTAACGACTCTGCATGGCAAGAGGTGCGCATTCCGCACGATTGGGTGACTACCTTGCCCTATGCTCAACAGGCCAGCCACTCGCACGGCTACAAAACTGTTGGTTATGAATATCCCGAAACGAGTGTGGGGTGGTATCGCAAGGTGATCACTATCCCTGAGTCGGACTTGGGCAAGCACATCGCCCTGCAGTTTGACGGCATCTTTCGCAATGCCCGCGTATGGTTCAACGGCTTCTATATGGGTACCGAACCCAGCGGCTATGCCACGCAGGTGTATGATGTGACTGAATATGTGAACTATGGCGGTGAGAATCTGGTTTGTGTGCGGGCCGACGCTACGCTCGAGGAGGGCTGGTTCTATGAGGGAGCCGGCATCTACCGTGACGCATGGCTCATCAAGTCGGCGGCTGTCAGTGTGGCTCCATTCGGCACCTTTGTCTACGCCGACCTCAAGGCCCCTTATACCACGGCGACCATTCATGTGGATACCGAGGTGAACAACCATTCGCTGGAACCAGAAACATGTACCGTTGAACACCGGCTGCTCGATGCTCAAGGCAACGAAGTGGGCAGGACTAGCACGGCATCGCTTGACCTGAAAGGCAAGCAGACCAGCGGCTGCAAACAGGTGCTGACACTTGACCGGCCGCATCTGTGGAGCACCAGCGACCCCTATCTGTATCAAGTTGAAACGACTGTCAAAGTGGACGGACGGGTGACCGATGTTTACATGACAACAACGGGCATCCGTGATGTGCAGTTTGATGCCGACCGGGGATTTCTGCTCAACGGAAAGGAGATTGAACTCAAGGGCGTGAACATGCATCAAGACCATGCCGGCGTGGGAGCCGCTATCCCCGAGGCCCTCATGGCGTGGCGCATCAAGCAGTTAAAGAAATTGGGCTGCAATGCCTATCGTGCATCCCACAACCCGATGACGCCTGCCCAACTTGACATCTGCGACCGCGAGGGCATACTCGTCATTGACGAGAACCGGCTTGCGGGCATCAATGCCGAGCACCTCAGGCTGTTGGAAAATATGATTAAGCGCGACCGCAACCATCCGTCGGTTGTCCTGTGGAGCGACGGCAACGAAGAGTGGGGCATGGAGAATACCGTTCAAGGCACACGTGTTGCAGCCGCCATGCGTGAATATACCCGCCTGCTTGATCCCACCCGCCATTCAACAATAGCCAATGCTGGAGGGTCTGAAATGATTAAGGGGCTCGATGTGGTGGGATTCAACTATATCGCACAAAACGATGTGGATAACCGTAAGAAAGCCAACCCCACATGGAAAATCGTGGGTACCGAAGAAACCACAGGCTGCGGCACGCGTGGGGTCTATTTTGACTCGCCTGGCCAGCCCGGCAACATGGTCAGCATCAACCGCGGCACGGAGCCGGGTGTGGAGAACGTGATTGAGCGCGGATGGAAATTCTACGATGAACGTCCTTGGGCGGCAGGTCTCTTCTACTGGACCGGGTTTGACTACCGTGGTGAGCCCAATCCCTTATCCTATCCCGCCCACGACTCGGAATTCGGCATTCTTGACTATTGCGGATTTCCCAAAGACGAGGCCAGTTATCTTAAAGCATGGTGGACCGACGAGCCCGTGCTGCACATCTTCCCTCACTGGAACCTGCAAGGTCATGAGGGCGAAGAGGTGGAGATTTGGGCCTACAGCAACTGTGATGAAGTGGAACTGACCGTGAACGGCAAGAAACTGGGCCGACAGGCGATGCCCAAGAACGGTCACCTGAAATGGAAAGCCGTCTATCAACCCGGCCGCATAGTGGCCACTGGATACAAGAACGGAAAGCGCATCTTGCAACGAACTGTCGAGACCACAAAGCCTGCGGCAAAAATTGTGCTGACAGCAGACCGGGGGCTCATCACCGCTGACGGACGCGATGTGGCCGTCGTGACCGTTGAGATTCAGGACGACAAAGGACGTATAGTTCCTGATGCCTGCCCCATGCTGACCTGCTCACTTGAAGGCGACGGCCGCATCTTGGGCGTCGGCAACGGAGACCCATCCTACCTTGGTCCCGATCATCCCAATGAACTGGACTGCCACACATTCCAAATCCCGGCATTCAACGGACTGGCCCAGATTCTCATCCAGAGCGGACATGCGCCCGCTGCCCTTCAACTCAGTTGCAGCAGCGACGGTCTAAAGTCTGGGAATTTAAATATCACCGCAGAATAAACCGGAAAGAATACATCGGGATGTCAACCTTTGCCATCAACAGCAACCCGATGTGGGTGTGTCATCATTGTGACTCAGTAGCATTGTACTTTCGCACGGGAAATCAGAAATTTTTAAATTAAATTGATGTTTCTGGCATATTAATGATAATTTTGTATTTAATTTGTTAAATTTCCAGCCCGCAGGGCGGTTAGAGTTTTAGCCTTCCTTATGAAAACAATTCAACTGAACAATGGTGTAGAGATGCCCGCACTGGGATTTGGCGTATTCCGACTCTCACCTGCCGAATGCGAGCGCTGCGTGCTGGACGCCATCGAGGTGGGCTACCGCAGCATCGACACTGCCCAGGACTATAAGAACGAAGAAGGTGTGGGCGCTGCCATCGAGAAGTGCGGCATCCCGCGTGACAGGCTGTTCATCACCACCAAGGTATGGATCAGCAATGCCGGCGAGGAAAAGGCTGCACTAAGCATCGATGAGTCGCTGCGCAAACTGCGCACCGACTATGTCGACCTGCTGCTCGTGCATGAGCCCTATGGTGACTGCTACGGCACCTATCGGGCGATGGAAAAAGCCTATCAGGCCGGCAAAGCAAGGGCCATCGGACTGAGCAACTTCTATAGCGTGCGTTATATCGACATCGTCGAGCACATGGATGTCAAGCCCGCTGTGCTGCAACTCGAGACGCATGTGTTTGCCCAGCAAAAGGCCATGCGTGCACTCATCAGGGACTATGGCACCCAACTCATGGCATGGGGACCGTTGGCACAAGGCCGACACGGTTTCTTCGAAAACGAGACACTCAAGGCTATCGGAGCAAAATACGGCAAAACCAACGCCCAAGTGGCCCTCAACTGGTTAGTGTCGCAAGACATCATGCCCGTGCCCAAGACATCGCACAAGGATCGCATGGCAAGCAATCTCGACATCTTTGACTTTGAACTCTCCAGCGATGACATGGACGCCATCAGCCGCTTAGATCAGGGCGAAACGCTCATCAACGACTTCAACAACGACACCGACCTGGCACAAAAATTCCTAGGCCTCAAGCCCTGGAACTAGTGGATAAGGCTCCTATGACTCCCCAGCAGCATTTTTCACGTTTCATTGCAAGGATAAGGGGATATGGATTCAGCAGGATAGTTTTTTCGATTTTGTGTCACATTGTCCATCGGCAATGACAAAATGTGAAATCATTGGCTTTGATTATTGACTTTCTCAAGAAAAAGGTATATCTTTGCCACAAAGAGTTAGTATACTTTAAAGGACATTATTATGCTTGAGCAAAATATGAGCTTTTCACCTTTTCTTGGTGATTATAAGTCACTAAGTGTGGGGCTGAACCCTCTAGGTATCCGTACGGCGTCAGAGCAGTTGTTTACAACTCTTCTTCCTGGATTGAACGTTGTAACCCTCAGGATTCGTTACTATAGCTTCTATTGCTGGCTTATGAGATGTTTCTATGCCGATCGTACAGAAGCAAGTCGTTCAGATTTTCAGCGACACATCCGTATGTCAGAATTGCTTATGGCTCTGATTCACGCCCAAAGCAGCAATAGCGGAGGAGTGCCAGGTATCACTCGTGCTAATGAAATCATATGGAAAGGGGATTCTTTAATAGACTTCAATGAGGATGCAATGCCTGAAGGTAAACCATCGGGAGGATACTGGAAAGGATCTTACGGCGCTTTTGGAACATATTATGTTGCGTCTCTCGAAGAGATGGGAATTATAAGACCATTAGCTGATAACCCGAGTCTATATAATGTTACACCCGAGTCGGATAACTACATCGCTGGTGAGGTACTCGCAAAAGCATTTGCTGAGACAGTAGGTAGTAAGATGGAGAATCTGTTCCAACAATGTGCCAGGCTAGGGATTGTGACAAAAGAGCAGCTAGGCGCTATGGAGCCATATTTCCAAAGTCACAACATGCCGAATAATCACGAGAGAGAGCTCCTTCTGCAAATGTTACTTCAAGCTGACCGACCTTCAACACTGGAAGACCGCTTTTTTCGTAAAGACACTCTTCGCCTGTTGCTAAACTATCTACTAGAAGAAGAGCCTACCTTTACAGAACTCGACTTTGCAAGATATGTATATAAGAAATATAGCAATCAGGAAGACCAGGGTATGGCCGCTGCCGGGTGGTATGCTTATTACCTAAACGATAGTAGGCAGTTTGAAGCTCTTAACATATTCGATGTTGTACTTCAAAGATTACAAATCAGCAAAAAGCCAGGTCAGTGGGAAAACATTGATGATTTCACATCACAACTTGCATCGGAGGTCTGCGATGCATTAGGTACTGTTGGGAAAACAATGAAACAGATGATGGATAATTGGGCTTCAGTAAAGAATCCAGATAATCCTATGGCCCATGCTTTTTACGTTATCATCGATGACTACAGAAGAAACCCTAATTACCAGGAGTGCAAAGCGCTTATTAAAGCGCATTTCAGAAATGTGAGTAATGATGCTCTTGATGCATTTGACAATATGGAACAAGCCTTAGATGACTCTGTCCACCAGTTCATAAAACGCTACCTAACAGAGAATATCATTTATAACCATTATTCTGAGTCAATGAGAAAGTATAGTCAGAATGGTATCCCCACACAGAAACTCACGATAGAGAATGGTTATGTGAGAGGATTAACTAGATACGGAGCATCACATAGTTCTCCTCGCATTGGCACATTAAAAAACTATGCAACAGACCTTGGACTCATTGAAAACGATAGGGTCACTTCTATGGGCGTAGAACTTCTAAAAAGACTTCAGAATGATTGAACGCAATAATATCATAAAACTGCTAAGCGGAAGAACAAACATTTATCATTCGGCTGTTCTTACGTGCTATACCTTTGATCCTATTTACTTTGAATCCATTTACTTGCCAACCTTACGTATGCTCGGCATTACCAATGTGATAGTTTTGATGGATTCAAGTATGTACGATGAGTTGCTTGTAGATTCCTCTTATCAGTATCACCGAGTAACGATTAGCAACTATACCCTTGTTCGACAAGAAAATTCCCATCTGGGTGTTTTCCATCCTAAAATGGGGGTCTTATTCGGGGAAGAAGAAGGTGTGTTAATTGTAGGAAGCGGTAATCTTACTTTCAGTGGCCTGTCTAATAATGAAGAAGTTTGGAATGTATTTCATGTCCAGGACAATGATTCTATTCATTACCCATTACTTCACAAGGCATGGATGTATGTCTCTAAAGTAACCAAAAACACACCTACTTTGGTTCAGAAGCAATTGAAGTGGATCACGGAACAAAGTCTATGGTTGCAGAAAGCATGTGATGATGAACCAGTCGAACTTAAGTCTGGGGAAATTTGTTCTCTTTTATACAATTCCTCGAATACATCAATACTAAACGATCTCTATAATTCTATTGGAGACACAAAGATTAGAAAAATCACGATAGTAGCTCCGTTTTTCGATACAAGTGGGAATGTAATAAAGGAGTTGCAGGAAAGATTATCTCCTGATCTCATTAGCTGTGTTTTGGACTTAGAACGACAAAGCGCTCCCTACGATTTGTTGAAAGGCAATGACTCCAAAATAAAGTTCCATAAGCATACAGCATCTAACCCACTTCATGCTAAAATTATAGAGATACAAAGCGATGACAAGTCCTGGTTATTGAGTGGTAGCGCTAATGCTGGAACTCTAGCACTTGGGGGCAGTCCTGATGCCTTCAATGATGAAGTTTGTATCTTGTTGCATAGTAACAAACAAAAGAACTACATCAAAGATTTGGGATTAGAGTTTTCAGAGCTTACATTTGAAGAAAGAAGAGCGATTGAAAAGCCCTTACAAAATCAAACAAACTCAAGTTCAAAGAAGGTCACACTCATCTCCTGTGAAATAAAGGACGATACATTATTTCTTCGATTCAATAAAAGCGGCATAGAAGGGACCCTTCATCTGCTAGACAGTTCCCAGGACACCTCCCTTTATCAAGAGACAATTATCACAGATGATGAGGTGACAATTGTTTTAAAGGGGACGGATTCTGAGTCATACCATGTGGCTGTTCTTCGAACAGACAAGGAGGACATATCTAATCGCATTCTTGTTATAAAGGAAACGAATGTTGAAAGCTGCAATCCAGACCCGAAGCGAAGAAAATTGTCAAGTTTGCTTAATGATTCTGAACTATTAGAGAACCTCAGCCATATCCTTGGTTACATTGAATTTGAAGAGACTGATAATCAGAAAAAGATATATATTGTTAATCAGACTTCTTCAAAAAATAAAATAGATGATGATGTCATTGTGACTCGAGATCGGTTTAATGAATTAAAGGATAGTGCTTTGAGTATCAGCATGCATTCAGGTGTAAGAATTCTGGCTTTCCTGGGGCAAATTCTATTCAAAAAAGAAGAAGTCAAGAACACTGATGATGACCTTCTGGATCTCAATGAGGAAGATGGAATTATCATGGTTCAGAAGGTCATAGATGAAACTGAAGTCATTGAGCGAACAATTAATGAAGCAACAAAACTGAGGTCCGATATAATCAGTTTTCTTAAACGAATGCAGCAATCTTTAATGAACAAAACCTCAGATGTTTCTATTCTAGGCAGTACCAACCCAGCCGTCAATAGACCTCGTCTAATGGCAGTGCCTGGTCTTAACGCGGCATCTTCACTTGCGATAGCAGCAAGATCAGTAATCTGCTTGATGAACAAATATGGAGATAACGTAGAAAAGCCAGAGGAAATAAGAAATTTGCTGGTAAAATGTGCTGGACTTTTTTTCTCACTTTATTCAAACAGTTACCCCTCTGAGGATAACAGAAGAAGTCAAAAGATTATTGAGATGATCAAAGATGCTTCGGTAGATTTACTATCTGCGTTGAGTTTCTTCTATTGTAGCAAAAAGAACTCAGAATTAACACAGCTGATTTTAAACTGCCTTGACTCTTGGAAGGGGGAGAGTGAGCTAAATGAAATTTTACCGGCATACCAACAGCAATTGAATAAGCTAGACTCCAACTATCTCGATGAAAGTTCTATTCAAAGGATTCTTGAGATTGCAAATACTTACTTAAGCCAGCCGGCTCAGCAAGATGAACTATCTACATCATACAGTACAATATATTTTTATCGTCAAGGTTATGGCTTTTTGGTAGTAGATGAGATTAAAAAAACGGGGGATCAATGGAGCTATACATACCATTCTCCTTGGTTTGAAGAACGAGTCAACAGCATTACAGCAAGAATGTTCAAAGGATATGCTGATATTTAGATAATTTCTCTCCATACTCGTTCACTCAACGAATAATGCATAACTTTGCAGTCCGTTTTATGACCACCCCTCCTACCAAACAAAAGCTCATTTCCCTTGTCAAATCCATGTATGAAGCCCTGGATAGATTGCTCGGCGCTAGAGGTATGCCTAAACATATACGTAAGACCTCACATGGATAATATCGAGGCATTAAAAGCGCTGGTGTTTTTTCATGTTGGAGCGGCTTGGATATAGAACGGCTATTCCATCGACAAAGAAAGCCGGCAAACAGTGGTGCCGGCCTTCTTTGTTTTAGAATAACGATTAAATTATTTCACTTTTTTGATGTCCTTGACAAAGAGGATTTTCTTTTGCTTTGCCATTTGCTTGAAATCATCGGCTGTGGCGATGCCTGGCGCTGCGCCAAAGTGCTCGCGCTTGAAGTTGCGCCACGGCAGGAAATAGCAGGGATGATGCTTCTCCATGATGGGCAGCAACACGCGGCTCCACCAAGTGGCATTGGGCGAATTCTTGTAGCCGCACTCGGTGAATGCCAGCAGCAAGCCATGCTCCCGGGCATAGGCGTCCAGGAAGTCCATATCGGCATTACACTGCTTGACAAAATCTTCTTCGGTGCCCCACTGATAGGCGTCAAGACCCAACAAATCAACTCGCTCGTCTCCAGGCCAGCGGTTATAGAATTCCTGCGGATTGACACCCAGGTTGGGCGAGCAACTCCACACGATGGACGTGGACAGGCTCTTGTTGAGATAATCTTGGGTAAGATTCCACAGGCGCAGGAACTCTTCGTCGGTGCAGTTGCCCTTGCCCCACCAGAACCATCCGCCGTTGTACTCATGCCACGGACGGAAGATAACAGGAACGGGACGGCCGTCCTTGTCGGTGAGGGAGAGGATGAATGTCTCCACGCGTTTGAGCCAAGTCATGAACTTGTCGTGGCCCTTGCCACCCGGCAGAATCTCCCTGACCGTGCTCTTGGGATCGAGGACAAGACCGAGTTGACCGGTTTTCTCAAGATAAGGCTTTGCTGCCTCAAACGACTTGATGTCGCTCTCGATCCATGCGGTGGTGCCCAACATGGGATTGCGCGGATGCCATGACAGGGTTACGATACCGCCGCGCTCATGTTGCTTGATGATCTCTTCACGAATCCAACTGAACGGTACCGAATCCAGGTTCTTGTCGTCGCCCATCTCGATGCCGCCCAAGTCAAAGCCCATCACGCCAGGGTAGTCGCCAACAAGGTCATAGGTGTCCGAACGGCCCTGCTCCCACTCCCAAGTGATGCCATAGAACGGGTCGTCCTGATGGCCGTACATGATACCGCGTTTCTGCAGTTTGGCGAGGCGCTTAATCAACTTTTGCGCCGGGGTCTTCTCCACTTTGGGTGCACGGGCTCCTGCCTGTGATGCGCAAAGGACAAACAGCAGGGCGATGAGCAACAGTCTAGGTTTCATCATTTTCATTGTTGTTGTGTTTTTTAGTTTTTAGTCCTTAGTTTCTAGATATTCTAGAACTCCTAATTCCTAACTCCTAATTCCTAACTCCTAATTCCTTACTCCTACAGATTTATTTGAGTTCGAAGATGCGGCTGGCGTAGTCGCTGGCCAGGGGCACTTCAAGGCCGATGTCCATCAGGAAGCGGCCGGTGAAGGTCTTGCCGTTGAGTTCGCATGGCTTCTGGCCCACCTTGATGTTGCGCTCGGTGATGGTGTAACTGCGTTCGGGGTCGAGACCTGCGAGTTGGATGCGCGGCAGGGGCTGGTCAACGTAGTTGTCAACCTTGTAGACGAACCACACGGCATGGTCCATAGCATCGTTGCTGAACATGATGGACGAGACGCCCTTGCGGTTATAGGGCGAAATCAGACGATAGAGGTTGCCGGTCTGCACGACGGGACGCAGCAACTTGTAGTCGGCAAACGCCTGTGTGCACTGGTCGTGTTCCTCCTGGCTCATGTGCCGCGGCTGCAGTTCCATGCCCAGGCGTCCGCTCATAGCCACGTCGCAGCGGAACTTGATGGGGATGACACGGCCGCCCGTGTTCCAATAAGGAGAGCCGCCGATGTGCTGTGCCATGGCGTTGGCAGGGAAGAAGTAGGAGGTCCCATACTGGATATAAACGCGCTGCAGGGCATCGTTGTTGTCGCTCACCCAGAACTCGTCGAAGTAGGGCAGCAGGCCATAGTTGGCACGGCCACCACCCGAGGCACAGTCTTGAATGACCAGGTCGGGATACTTGGCGCGGATGCGCTTGAGCACGTTGATGAGTCCGCGGTGCCACAGGATGGAGATATTGTTCTGCTTGTCCTTGGGCAAGTATAGCGAGCCGTAGTTCTGGATTGAGGCATTGGCATCCCACTTGATATAGGCGATGTCAGGATTCTGCGTCATCAGGTTGTCCACGATGCCGAAGATGAAGTCCTGAACCTTGGGGTTGGTAAGGTCGAGCACAACCTGTGTGCCGCCACGGCCTTGCTTGAGTTCGCGACCCTTGGTCTGGAGCATCCAGTCGGGGTGTTTCTCGTAGAGTTCACTCACGGTGTTGCACATCTCGGGCTCAATCCAGATGCCGAACTTGATGCCGCGCTGACGGGCCGCCTGGGTGAGCGTGCTGATGCCGCCGGGCAGTTTGCGCTTGTCAACCACCCAGTCGCCCAACGACGAAGAGTCGTTGTTGCGGGGATACT